>Ga0209172_10001948_pt1 | contig 39734 bp, 11 predicted proteins | sample LarsenN4metaG_FD_184113 | JGI IMG/M metagenome (GOLD analysis project Ga0209172, IMG submission 184113) | Hot spring sediment bacterial and archeal communities from British Columbia, Canada, to study Microbial Dark Matter (Phase II) - Larsen... ... | reverse complement strand
TTTTTGTCACCCCAACGACACAAAACGTTAAAATTCCTCGCCTCGCCAAATTACCTCCGCCAGTCAGTCGTTTTAATAAAACAAATACACGCATTTTTATTTTTTCACAAAACTACTGAATCATGGCATCCACATCCGAAACCGGCCACGCCCGCAATGTGGCCAACTTCGAGCGCCTTATCGCCATCTGCAGCGGCTACGGCGCCAAGTACAACCCATCCAACCCTGCGCTGCAAATCACTTCCCTGCAGGAAATCCTTAATCGTTCGCGCAGCAGCCTGCAAGACATCAACACTCAAATGGCCGCTTACAAAAAAGCCATCGGGGCGCGGCAGTCCTGCTACACCACGCTCCGGCCTTTGGCCACCCGCGTCGTCAATGCCCTCGCCGCCACCGATGCCCCCGCCAAAGTGAAAGAGGATTGCCGCAGCATCAACCGCAAGATTCAGGGCACGCGCGCTTCCACCGGCAAAACCGCTGCCGCTTCCTCCAACGGGACCGCCGCTGCCGCCACCGAAGCCGAACCGACCGAAAAAAGCATCTCCACCTCCCGCCAGTCCTTCGACCTGCTCGCCGAACACTTCTCCGCGCTCATCGCCGCGCTCAGCACCGAACCAGCCTACCAGCCCAACGAAACCGATTTGCAACTCTCCGCGCTCCAGACCTGCTACACCGATATGTCCCAGGCCAACGTCGCTGCCGCCCATGCCGGCATCGGCCTCGCCAACGCCCGCATCCTCCGCAACAACGTCATCTACGGCGACAAAAGCGGCCTTTGCGACATCGCCACCGCCGTGAAAGCCTACGTCAAGTCTGTGTTCGGCAACGCCAGCCCCGAGTACAAACAGGTCAGCGGTATGCAGTTTTTGAAGAAGTAATCGTTGGGATGGCTCGTACTCATCGGCTATTCCTGATTTCACAACATCTATTCATCTTGTAACCGCTCGTTTTAACGGGCGGCAGAAAGTGGTCTATTCTTCATCTATCATCTTTGCAAGACATCCGCATCATCTCGGCGGATGTGATGTCCTGAAAAGAAGATAAATGTGATTGGAGCGTTTCGGCTGTCCGCCTCGTTGAAACGAGGGGTTACAAGATGATAGATGTCGGCAATCGTATGCTCTCAAATTGACAGGAATAAACGTAAACCTCCCGGTGAACGTGATGTTTGCTCCTCCAATCATACAACGGCCAAGTCCAAAAGCAAAATGCGCGGGGAAAAATGCAATATGCCATCCGGTAAAAACAAAACGCGCGAGGAAAAATGCAATATGCCTTCCGGCAAAAGCAAAATGCGTGAGGAAAAACTTGATATGCCTTCCGGTAAAAACAAAACACGCGAGGTGTCCGGTACATCTCGCGCGTTTTGTTGTAAAACTGGGAAGGAAAATGTCAAAATCCGTGTCCGTTCCGTGCAATCTGTGTTCTATAATCACAAATCAGCACACGGATGATCCAAATTGGACACGGATTTTTTCTTAAACATCGAAACCGATGTTCAAAATGGACGCTTCATCTGGTACGAACCATATTCAATACCCCACCAACTTCTTCAACTGCTCCTTCATCCGTTCCAGCGGGAAGAAATTTTGCTCCAGCGGAATAGCGAACGGCACGGGCGTGTCCAAACTCGCCGCCCGCAACACCGGCGCGTCCAAGTGTTCGAACAAATGTTCCGAAATCCAGGCTGCTATTTCGCCGCCGATGCCGCCGAAAAGCGTGTCTTCATGGAGAATCAAAACCCGGTTGGTTCTTTTGACAGACTCTGTAATCGCTTCGTAGTCGAGCGGGACCAAAGAGCGCAAGTCCACGATGTCGGCATCCAAGCCCAGTTCGTCCGCCGCCTGTTGCGCCCAGCGAACGCCGAGACCATAGGTCAAAATGCTCACCTGCTGCCCTGTTCTTACCTGCCGCGCTTTGCCAATTTTGACCGTGTAAAAACCTTCCGGCACATCGCCGCTTTCCGAGCGGTAGAGGGCTTTGTGCTCGAAAAACATGACCGGGTTAGGGTCTTCAAAAGAAGCGAGCAAAAGCCCTTTCGCGTCGTAAGGCGTGGAAGGATACACGACTTTCAAGCCCGGCACATGGGTGAACCACGCCTCGTTGCTTTGAGAATGAAAAGGCCCGGCCCCCGTGCCGCCGCCTGTTGGCATTCTTATCACCACGTCGGCGTGTTGTCCCCAGCGCCAATGGAGTTTTGCTAGGTTATTGACGATTTGGTTGAAGCCGCAAGTCACAAAGTCGGCGAACTGCATTTCCACCATGCTCTTGAAACCGCCGAGACTCAGGCCCAATCCGATACCGACGATGGCGCTTTCGCACAATGGCGTGTTGCGTACGCGGTCTCTGCCGAAGGCTTCCACAAATCCCTGTGTAATTTTGAACACTCCGCCGTAGTCCGCAATATCCTGACCCATCAAAATCAAATTCGGGTGGCGCTGCATCGCTTCGCGCAAGCCGTCGGAGAGAGCGTCTATGAAGCGGAGTTCTTTGGCAGAAGCGTTGGAGGATGCGGCTACCGGCTTCGGCGCTGCTGCATACACGTCCGCCAATTCTTCCGCCGTGTCGGGTACAGGTTCGGGTTCCGCGAACATGACTTCGACGGCGGCCTGCACTTCTTTCTTGTATTTGTCTTTGACGGCCTTGATGTGCGTTTCCGACAAAATCCCTTCCGCCAACAACCATTTTTCGTAGTTCTCGATAGGGTCTTTTTTCGCCCAGGCATCCATCAGTTCTTTCGGGACGTACTTCGTGCCGCTCGCTTCTTCGTGGCCGCGCATCCGGAAGGTGCGGCATTCCAACAAAACAGGTTCGGGGTTTTTCCGCATTTCTTCTGCCAACTTATTTATGGTAGAATACACCTCCAATATGTTGTTGCCGTCAATGCTGATGCCCCGCATCCCGTAGCCGATGGCGCGGTCAACTAAACTTTCGCAGGCATATTGTTCGGAAGGGCGGGTCGAAAGGCCATAACCGTTGTTTTCGATGAGAAAAATCACGGGCAGTTTCCACACGGAAGCGACATTGAGCGCCTCGTGGAACTCGCCTTGGCTCGTGGCGCCTTCGCCGGTAAAAGCGAGCGAAACGCGGCCTTCTTTTTTCAGTTTGTGCGCCATCGCTACGCCCGCTGCGAGCGAGAGTTGTGGCCCCAAATGTGAAATCATGCCGACGATGTGGTGCTCCATCGCGCCGAAGTGGAAAGAGCGGTCGCGTGCTTTGGTGTAACCGAGGCGTTTGCCCTGCCATTGGCAAAACAGGCGGTCGAGCGGCATATCTCTGGCGGTGAAAACGCCGAGGTTGCGGTGCATGGTGAAAATCACTTCGTCGGGAAGCAGGGCGCAAGCCGCGCCAACGGAAATCGCTTCCTGCCCAATGCCGCTAAACCACTTGGAAATGCGCCCTTGCCGGAGCAGATTGAGCATTTTTTCCTCGATAAGGCGGGGTTTGGCGAGTTGTTCGTAGAGATGAAGCAGGGTTTTTTCGGAAAATCCTTTTTTAGAAAAAGAAATTGCTTCGGCAGCATCGGGTTGGGGAGCGCTTTTTCGCCGGGTGGTGCTTGTGCTCATTTTTTCGGTATTATTTTGTTAGGCGCGAAATGGTTTTTAGACAAAAGTCGAAGAAGACTTTAGATTTCGGCATAATGTTTGGTGCGATAAAATCAAAGGCAAGCGAAGTTTGTGAAACAAAAATCTGACTTGCTTTCATTTTAAAATCGGCTGCAAAAGTCCGAAAAACCCCGGAAACCCACCGTTCCCAAATCACTTCCAAATTTTTTATTACTTTAACAGCAGACAGTTTGGTAGAATTAAGAATTGTTGTCTACATTTGCCCAGCCAAATCCCTGAGAGCCTCATAATCGCGTGTTTTAATCCCGTAATCTCGTGAGTGAAGTTACTTCGGGCAGTTCCTGCGCCCGGGGTTTCAAGTTCAGGCAGTTCCCGTCCTGATTTCTTCTCTCCACATTACATTCATTTCCCTTTTCCGATTCGAGCAAGCGGCTGCTTCTCTCGTGCGAGATTTTTTTGCCTGCTCGATACTCACTGTGCCTTCGTGGATTGTACGTTGGACGGGTTTTTTATGTTCATATCCGACGTTCGTCACGTAATTCATATAGCCGACTTGGTGCAGTCTTACGCCCCCGGTCGCACACAAAGAAATTAGTCAGTTTTGACCGGGTTCCAATAGACCGTCAGAATCTGGCTTTTTGGGTTTACGACATTTACGAACCGGATTTTTTCGACCTGATTGCGAGTGTAAAAACTCGAGGAAATTTAACAAAACGCACAACACCTCCTATTCGCTTCGGCGGCTTAATCAACCAAATTTATTATCTCATGAGTAAAGTTTACGCTTTAAGCACAATCTTCAAATCCGCCTTGTGGCTCTGCCTTTGTTGTACCGTCTCGACGGTTTTGGCAGAAAACGCGCCCTCCGGTGGAGACAATCCTCCGTGTAGCGTTTCCATCGGCCCGGCTACTTACCAGGACGCCTGCCCTGACCAATATGGTTATGCCGGAGGTCCTTACCAGATTAGTTTCACCGCCACTCCTTCCGGGGGCGGCCCGTACACGCATTCCTGGGTCGTCCACAATTCGGGCGGTACTGGCGCTTCAAATGCTAACCTGTCAGGCGCCAACACGGCTACGGTGACGTTCAACACCCAGAATCTGGGTTATGGCACCGTTACCCTGCGTTACACGGTGACGGGCGCCTGCGGCAGCACCACCCGCGATGTTACGGTAAAAACGAATGAGGGCCCTGATGCCCACATCGATCCGCAGTGGAAGTGTTCCACTACTTCCGGCTACGATGCTTCGTGGAACCTGAACACCGAAATCAGCCCTATCATTAATAATGGTGGCGCGTGGACGGTGAAATACTACAACACCGCCAGCGACGCGCAAAACAATGTGAACGCTTTCACCAATGCGCAGGCAAACAACTACAATGTAAACGTTGCTTCCAAAACTATCCACGCCCGCATCACCAATGCCGCAGGCTGTTGGTTGACGGGTCCGGTTCATTTAAGAATATGGCCTACGCCGGATGTGAATCCGACAGCCGCCAGCTCTACTATTTGCCCCGGTGCTTCTACTGAACTGTACGGTAATCCTACCGGCGGTTCCGGTTCTTATACAAGCCATCAATGGACGCACACCGGCGGCAGCGCTTCCGGTGTTTCGCTGTCTAATGCTTCTTCTCGAAATGCTTCTGTAAGCGCGACGGGCGCCGGCACCATCAAGGTTCGCTATCGCGTCACCGACTCCAATGGTTGCACGGCTCAGGAAGAAATCACCCTCAACGTTGTAGCCGGCACTGCCGTTACTATCAACGAACTGCCTGATATCACCGTTTGCCCCGGCTCGCAAGTTGCGCCCATCGAATTGAGCGCCTTGCCCCTCGGTGTCAACTTCAACTATTCCTGGACTGGCGGCGCCGGTGCAGGTCTTGCCAACGGCTCCGACTCTGGCGCCGATCCGGAAATCTCCGCATTCACCGCTACCCTGAGCGAAGGCTCCTGGACTGTCACAGTGACTGCTACCCGTTCCGGTTACTGCCCCGACGAAGAGACGTTCAAAATCACAGTAAAAGACGTGACGCCGCCGGTGTTCATCACTTGCCCGGCTGACATGACCGTCAATAACGATGTGGATAAATGTGGCGCCAACGTCAACTGGCAGCCGCCGTCCGCTACCGACAACTGTTCGCCTTTCCTGGTCAACATCTACCAGACTTTGCCTTTGAATGGCAAAACGACGGGCGACTTCTTCCCGGTCGGCCAGCACAAGATCCGCTACATCGCCGACGACGACTACGGCAATACCGCTGTTTGCGAATTTACAGTCCGTGTGCGCGATATGCAAATTCCGGATATCGAATGCCCCGCCGGTATTCAATACCTGGAAACCAATAATGGTCAGTGTGCCCACACTTTGACCGGCACCTATTTAAATGCTACGGCTACCGAAAACTGCGCGCTCGAATCGCTGCGCAACGACTACAACGGTACCGGTACGCTCAATGGCTCCACTTTCCCGGTAGGCCCCTTGCCCATCGTCGTTAAATGGACAGCAGAAGATGTACATGGCAATAGCGCCACCTGCACCTTCGCCATTATTGTTATTGACAACGATGCGCCGACGGTGGCTTCCTGCCCCAGCGACAGAACCGTTGACAATGACCCGGGCCAGTGCGGCGCCAATGTATGGTACGCTGCTCCCCGTTTCAACGATAACTGCGGCGGCGCTTTCCAGCCCGGCACCCTCATTCAGGGCGGCGCTCCGGGTGAATTCTTCAACGTAGGCACTACCGTCGTAGAGTGGTGGTACTTCGACCCGGCTGGCAACGGCCCGGCGGTGTGCAACTTTACCGTGACAGTGCGCGACGAAGAAAATCCAAAAATTACCTGCCCCGGTAACATCACCATCGAAACCGACGGCAGCCTCAACGGCGGCAATGGCGGTGCTCCTAACGCCAACCCGTACATCGTCGGACGTGGCCCCTGCGGCGTGACGATGGGTTACACTGCTCCTGTTGGCACAGACAACTGTGCAGGGGTCGTGACTACCCTGGTCAGCGGCTTCGGTTCAGGCCCGAACTATTATGAGTACGGCGGCCTGTACACGGAAGGTTACATTGTAACGGACAATGCCGGCAACACTGCCGCTTGCTCGTTCACTGTCCGTGTGAAAGACCCGATTGCTCCGACCATCACTTGCCCCTCGAATACTACGGTTGCGACAGACCCGGGCGAGTGCGACGCAGCAGTGTCTTACGCTTTCCCGTACTTTGGCGACAACTGCCCCGGCTACACCCTGACGCAGAACTTCGGCCCGAACAGCGGCCAGGAGTTCCAACTGGGTACGACGGCAGTTTCCTTCACGGTGACGGATGCGGCTAACAACAAAACCACCTGCACCTTTAATGTAACGGTGGAAGACCGCGAGCGTCCGTTCATCAACAACTGTCCTTCGCCGACCATCGCGCTCACGTCGAGCAACGGCAATGGCGATTGCTCCGGCGACGTGCCCAATATGCTTGGCGACCTCGTCGCTTCGGACAACTGCGGCAATGTTACCAAGTCGCAATCTCCGTTGGCCGGTACTGATTTCGGCTTCACGCACGGCACGGTTCAAATCGTAACTTTCACTGTAACGGATGCCGCAGGCAATACTTCTTCCTGCACTTCTACCGTGACGTTGAAAGATGACGAGAAACCGACCATCAACTGCGCCGGCATCACGACCTCTTACACCGTGACGCCGGGCGTTTGCGGCCATGTTGTGACTGGCTCGGACAACAGCAATCCGACATTCAGTGATAACTGCCAGGGTGCAAGACGTTCGCACGACTACGTGTCAGCCCCCAGCAGCCATACGCTGGAAGGCGCAATTTTGCCGGTAGGCAACACCATTATTGTTTGGACTATCACCGACGCAGCCGGCAACACCCGCACCTGCCAGGTGGCTTACGAAGTCATTGACAATATTGACCCGGTATTTGTAAACTGCCCCAGCGACGTTACTTTGAACAACGACGTAGATAAATGCGGCGCGAAAGTTTTCTGGCTCGACCCGATTGCTTACGACGAATGTGGCGTCGTAGTTGACCAGATTGACGGCCCTGCTCCCGGTGGTTTCTTCCCCGTAGGTACTGAAGACGTTGCCTATCGCGCGAAAGACCCGAGCGGCAATCAGACCATCTGTTCCTGGAAAATTACCATCCGCGACGTACAGTTGCCCGACCTTCAGTGCCCGAGTGGTTTGCAATATGTAGGCACCAATCGCGGCAATTGCTCGCACACAGTGGAAGGTTCGGCTTTGGATGCTACCGCTACTGATAATTGCAGCATTTCCTTGCTGACCAACGATGTCAATAATGACTACACACTGAACACGGCTGTATTGCCGAAAGGTGAGACAATCATTGTTTGGACTGCGAAAGACGCAGCCAATAACCTTCGCACCTGCTCTTACACCATAGTGGTCGTAGATGACGACGACCCGACCGTTCAGGAGTGCCCTGCTAATATTGTTCGTTCCAACGATCCCAATATTTGTGGTGCAGAAGTTGAATATGACGTGTTCTTCAAAGATAATTGCGACGGCAACAACCGCACAGGCGACTTGATCGAAGGTTTGCCTTCAGGCGCTACTTTCCCGGTTGGCACTACGACCGTCGTATGGCGCTATGTTGACCACGCCAGCAACGACTTTGCTGAATGTCTCTTCACAGTTACCATCAATGACACGGAAGATCCGGTGATTTACTGCCCAAGCAACATCCGCGTCAATATCGGCGGTGGCATCAGCGGCGGCTTTGGAGGATATCCTGAAGCATCTCCGCGTGTGGAAGCCAGCGGCCCTTGCGGTGTTACCCTGAGCTACACGGCTCCGATTGGTCAGGATAATTGCCCGAATCCGCTGACAATTCTGCAAAGCGGTTTGGGTGCAGGTCCGAACTACTACGAATACGGTGGCATTTACACCGAAACCTACAACGTCATTGATGCCAGCGGCAACGTCGCTTCCTGCTCCTTCACCATCGAAGTGAAAGACCCTGTGGAGCCGACTATCACTTGCCCGTCCAACACAACTGTTGCGACTGACCCGGGCGAATGTGATGCTGCGGTATCTTACGCTTTCCCTTACTTCGGCGACAACTGCCCGAATTATACACTGACACAATTGGCTGGCCCGAACAGCGGTCAGGAGTTCCAACTGGGAACGACCAATGTTTCTTTCAAAGTAACTGATGATGCCGGCAACGAAGTAATCTGCTCGTTCACAGTAACAGTAGAAGACCGCGAACGTCCGTTCATCAACAACTGCCCGACGCCGGTATATGCCACTACATCGAGCAACGGCACGGGCGATTGCTCCGGCGCTGTTCCCGATATGCGCGGCGACCTTGTTGCTTCGGACAACTGCGGCGGTTTGACCAAAACGCAATTGCCTGCTCCAGGCGAAGCATTTGGCTTCCTGCATGGCGCGAAGCGTACCGTTACGTTCATCGTGACTGATAACGCCGGCAACACTTCTTCCTGCGAATCGCATGTTACTTTGCAGGACAATGAAAATCCGACAATCCAATGCAACAACCTGACGACGACCCTGTATGTCACGCCGCCGGTGTGCGGTCACAAAGTGGCATTAGACGATCAGGTGAACCCGAATTTTGCAGATAACTGCGACGGCGCTACCCGCAAACACAATTTCCTGATGGCGCCAAACGACCACACGCTTGCAGGTGCAGTATTGCCTGTCGGTCAAACGACGGTTATCTGGACCATCACGGACAAAGCCGGCAACACTGTTACTTGCTCGGTGACATACACAGTCATTGACAACGTGCCGCCGGTATTTGAAAACTGCCCAAGCGATGTGACCTTGAACAACGATCCGGGTAAATGCGGCGCTGCCGTGTTCTGGCTCGATCCGGTTGCTGAAGATGACTGCGGCGAAACAGTAGTACAAAGCGGCGGCCCGGCTCCGGGTTCTTACTTCGAAATCAGTGACTCGCCGTACGAAATCGAATACACCGCTATCGACGGCAACGGCAACGAAACGACCTGTACGTTTACCATTACGATCCAGGATCGGGAGCGCCCCGATATCGAGTGCCCGCTGGGTCTCCAGATTTTGGGTACCAATGAGGATTGCTCGCACCGCGTAACCGGCAACTATCTGGATGCTACCGCAACCGATAACTGCCAGGGAACTATCACACGTGAGCACAACTACAATGGTCACTACCTCGACCATACGTTGTACGATGCAGTGTTTGATTTGGGTGTGACAGTTGTCAACTGGCTGGCATGGGACGGTCACGGCAATACCGCACTCTGCACCGTACGTGTAATTGTTGTAGATGATGTTGACCCGATGGTGCAAGAATGCCCGGATGACATCACTGTCAACAACGACCCGGGTGTGTGCGGTGCTGAAGTTGACTACACTGTTCTGTTTAAAGACAACTGCGACGGCAGCAACCTGATTGACGACGCCGTATTGATTGACGGTTTGCCTTCAGGCGCTACTTTCCCGGTAGGCACTACGACTGTTATCTGGCGTTATGTGGACGAAGCAGGCAATGATTTTGCAGAATGCCTCTTCAAAGTCACAGTGAATGATACGGAACTGCCCGTTATCACTTGCCCGTCCGACATGACGGTTAATATCGAAGACTTTGTCGTGGTAGGTGGCGACGGTGGTGTGCCGGAAGCGGCGCCTGTGATCCTCAGCAGCGGCCCTTGTGGTGTGACTTTGAGTTACACGGCTCCTGTTGGCACGGACAACTGCCCGAATCCGCTCACGATTTTGACAAGTGGTCTTGGTCATGGCCCGAACTACTATGAGTACGGCGGTATTTACACCGAAGCTTACAAAGTGACGGATGCAAGCGGCAATACTGCTACCTGCTCTTTCAAAATTACGGTACTCGATCCGGTACAGCCGACCATCACCTGCCCGTCGAACACAACGGTTGACAATCAGGCTGGTCTCTGCGGCGCTTATGTGAACTATTCTTTCCCGTACTTTGGCGACAACTGCCCGAATTATTCTTTGACGCAGTTGGCTGGCCCGAACAGCGGCGAATTCTTCGATGTAGGCACCACCACTGTGTCGTTCCAGGTAACGGACGACCAGGGTAACTCGACTATCTGCACATTCACCGTTACAGTACGCGACGTGGAAAAACCGGTCATCGTGACTTGCCCGGCTGATCGTTTCATCCCGACCAGTTCCAATGGCACCGGCGATTGCTCCGGTTTGGTACCGGACCTCGTACCTGAAGTGGTTGCTACCGACAACTGCGAAATCGCTTCGATTACGCAGAATCCTGCTGCCGGTACTTCCTTCGGTTCTGCTCACGGCGATATGATTTTTGTCACAATTACCGTGACGGATATCTATGGTAATTTCCAAACCTGCAAAGTCAAACTGACGCTGCAGGACGACGAAAATCCGACGATTGATTGCTCGGAGATTCCGACGGCTTTGAACAATACACCGCAATACTGCCACTATTTCGTTGCAGGTTTTGAATTGAATCCAACTTTCAGCGACAACTGCGGCCCGCTTAAATTGACGAACAGCCTTACTGGCAACAACACGCTCGGCGGTACGCCGTTGCCCGTTGGCTCTACGACTGTTACCTGGAAAGTGACAGACGCTGCCGGCAATATGGCTACCTGTTCCGTAACTTATGTGGTGACGGATAATGAACCTCCGGTAGCACGTTGCCAGGGCCCGCAAATTGATGTGGTACTCGACGGCGACGGCCTCAACCAGTTGACCGTAGCAGAGGTGAACAATGACAGCTGGGACAACTGCGGTCCGCTCGCGCGCACTGAAATCAGTCGCGGCGGCGCATTCGGCCAGTTCGTTTACTTCTCTTGCGACGACATTTTTGTCAACAACGGCCTTATTGACGTTATTTTGGAAGTAGAAGACCAATATGGCAACGTCAGCCAGTGCACCACCCAAGTGGCTGTGTACGACCTGGAATCGCCGGTCATCACTTGCCCGAACGGCGTCGAAACAATGACTGACCCCGGTGTTTGCACCGCAGTCGTGAATGGTATCGCTCTGCAGTATGTCCATGACAACTGCCCGGTTACCATCACCTATGAAATCACTGGCGCCACGATTAAGTCTGGTACGGGTGATGCCTCTGGCACAGTCTTTAACAAGGGTGTCTCGACCGTAACCTACACTGTTGTGGACGAAAGCGGCAACTCTGCTGTATGCTCCTTCGACGTAGAAGTGTACGACGAGGAAGATCCGACAATCAACTGCGCCAACATCGCCAACCTGGTGCGCTCGAACAATACCGACCAGTGTTCTTACACAGTTGTCGGCACAGAATTCGACCCGGCTTCGTTCGATGACAACTGCCCCGGCGCGACGATTAGCAATAACTACAACAACTCTTCGAGCCTCGCAGGCGCTGAGTTCCCCGTAGGCACAACAATCGTCATCTGGACGGTAACGGATGCCAGCGGCAACACGGTTACTTGTTCGAGCAAAGTGAAAATCAACGACACGCAACTGCCGACGATTACTTGCCCGACAGCAAACGCGACTCAGTTCACAAACGATCTCGACCAGTGCTCGAAGACAATTTTGAACGGCATTCTCGATCCTGCTTTTGCCGACAACTGCCCGGATGCGAGCATCATGCACAATTACGTGACGGCTCCCAACCCCTGGACATTGGCAGGCGCTACCTTCCCGGTAGGCTCCACGACCGTTGTTTGGACAGTGAAAGATAAAGCCGGCAACTCTGCTACCTGCTCCATCACGGTAGTAGTGAGCGATACGCAGGCTCCTGAATTTGTCAATTGCCCGGTCACCATGATTATGGTCGGCAACGACGTAGATCAGTGTTCTGCAAAAGTCAACTGGTCTATACCGGTTGCTGAAGACAACTGCGATATCCTCTCTGTCGTACAAACCGGCGGTCCTTTGAACGGCACTGTATTCCCTGTGTCGCCCAACCCGATTACGGTGACTTACAAGGCTACGGATGTAAATGGCAACATGGCTACCTGCACCTTCCAGGTTCAGGTAGTGGACACGCAGAAACCTGAATTCGACGCGGACATCACGATGCCTGCCGACATTACGGTAGAATGCAATGCCATTCCGACCAACTGTGTATTCAAAGGCAATGGCCCGAACCTGATTTGCGCTCCTTTGGATAACAACGACGTAAATGATAACTGCACTCCGTCGAATCAACTGGTTATCGAATTTACCGAAACCAGCACACAGTGCACGAACCAGGCCGCCTGCTGCTACTACAACTACACCATTACCCGTACCTGGAAAGTCACTGACCAGGCTGGTAATATGTTGGTACACACGCAGATTATCACGGTAGAAGATACCACTCCGCCAGTGGCCAAGTGCAAAAACATTACTGTTACGCTCGATAAGTTTGGTAACGCTACTATCACTGGCGCTGACATTAATGATGGCTCTACAGACAACTGTGCAGCACCGCAGTTCCTGACTTACACGGCTACGCCAAATACTTTTGGCTGTAACCAACTCGGTCCGAACAACGTAACGCTGACCGTGACTGATCCTTGCGGCAACAGCAGCACCTGCACCGCAGTAGTGACAGTTGTGGAAGGTATCGGCAAATGCACGCCGGAATACGACCTGGCAAAATCTGTCAAGTGCGAATGCCTGAACAACGCTACCACATTGGATAATGGCCAGTTCCGCGAAGTCATTCAAATCTGGGCGTTGGCCGGCCAAACCTGGACTTTGACGGACAATCAAGGGCTCTATTCTCCCAACAGTGCTGCTCCGCCGGCTGCTCCGACAGCCTTGCCGGTAGGTACAGCCCTTGTTATGGGTAGCGCCGACGGTCTGGACAACGACGGCGACGGCACGACAGATGAAGCCGACGAGATGGTGTACTACACCCTCAAAGGCATTCACGTGGAAGGTATCGGTTATACAGTCACTGTGAAAAACGCTCAGGGCCAGGCCTTGACCATTTCTAACAAGTGCTACTACCCGACGCCTATCTTTACGAATCTGGATGATCCGTTCTGCTTGAGTACTCCGCCGTTTACTATTCAGGTGGGCGAACAGTACGGCGCAAGCGGTACCGTTACTTCCATCACAGTTAATGGAGTGCCGACCAACATCTTCAACGCACTTCAACTGGGCGTAGGTTCGCACAAAGTAGCGGCTACCTTCGATGCTGGAACAGCCAAACCGTTCATCAAAGTCAACGGACAAACTGTAAGCGGCAGCGACGCCGAAGCACTCGCTGATCCGGGTTGCCAGCAAATGATTATGCAGTTCGTTCAAGTGGTAGGCACGCCTCCGACGGTGGTTTGCAACGACCTCCTGCACGTATCGCTGGATGCTGATTGTACGGAAGAAATTCTCGCAGACGACGTTTTGGAAGGTTCCTACTTCTGCTACGACGACTACAAAGTTGAACTGGATAAAACGCCTCCTTACGGCAACGGCCCTTGGGTACCGGCTATCGTAAATGCCGACGATATTGGTAAAACATATGCATACCGCGTCGTACACCTCATTGGCGGTAACGTATGCTGGGGCAATATCAAGATCGAAGACAAACTGCCGCCGGTTGTCACTTGCCCGGCAGACATCTCGATCCTTTGCACAGACGATGAAGACAACCTTCTCTTGACAGGTACGCCGACTTGGGAAGACTGCTCTTCAGTGAACGTATCGCGTCAGGATGACTACGTGCAGTACACCTGCGCTGAAAACAGCCTTGTGTTCACCCGCGTATTGCGCACCTGGACTGCCACCGACATTTGGGGTAACGCTTCCACTTGCCTGCAAATCATTGACAAATTGCGCGGCAAAACCGATCAGGTTGAATTCCCGGCTGACGTCGAGTATGTTTGTAACAACCTGCCCGCAAGCCTCGAGCCGCCCGTCACAGGCTGGCCGACCATCGGTGGAACGCCGATTACAACCAACGGTAGCGGCTCTTGCGGCCTGTCGGTAAGTTACACCGATGAGCAGGCGGCTGTTTGCCCCGGTTCTTACAAAATTATCCGTACCTGGAAAGTTACCGACTGGTGCACAGGTTCTACCTCGCCCATCAGTGTGACATGGACGCAGTATATCAAAGTCCTCGACGCTCCGCCGACGATTGACTTCGCCAACTTCACCTACGATCCGGATCACGACTGGTACGTCATCAGTGCCAACACCCAGTACAATGGTGTTTGCATCGCTGCCGGTCCGCTGCCGCTCGCCATTATTGACGGCGTTTGCAACAACGTTGTTCAGGTGAAAATCACGACGCCGGTAGGTATCGTTCAAAACGGCGGTCTCATTCCGGCTCCGGGCTTGGGCGTAGGCCAACATCTGATCAAATACTTCGTGGAAGACGAATGCGGCAACATCACCGAAAAAACCATTACGGTGAATGTTGTAGATGATGTTCCGCCTGCAGTAGCCTGCACCCAGATTACGCAAGTCGCCATCGGCTCTTCCGGTATTTCGGTCATAAATGCTTCTACATTTGACCAGGGTACTTACGACAACTGCTGCCTCGACTTCTTCGAAGTACGTCGCATGAACGGCAAATGCAACGGTACGCCCGATGATTTCGGCCCGACTGTCGAATTCTGCTGCAGCGATATCGGCGACACAGTAACGGTAGTGTTCCGTGCGCACGACTGCCACAAAAACGTGAACGACTGCATGGTGCAAGTGTACGTGGAAGACAAAATCAAACCCACTTGCAACGCTCCATCGAACGTGACCGTTTCCTGCGAAGCATTCGATCCGAGCCTTTGGGCTTACGGCACTGCGACAGGTCTGGACAACTGCTGCCTCGATACCGTGACTACTTTGGTGAATTACAACCAGTTTGACACAGTGTGCAACAAAGGCACAATTACCCGCCGCTTCACTGCTGTTGACTGCGCAGGCAATGAAACCCAGTGCTCGCAGCGCATCGTCGTAACTTACGAACAAGACTACTGGATTAAATTCCCGAATGATGTCATTGTTACGCAATGCGACGGCACAGGCAATTATGGCGCTCCGGTGTTCAACAACGCACAGGATTGCGAATTGCTTGGCGTATCCTTCGAAGATGAAATCTTCACGGTCGTACCCGATGCCTGCTACAAAATCGAGCGTACCTGGACGATTATCAACTGGTGTACGTACAACCCGAATGGCGGCTGCGTGATTGTTCCGAATCCGAACCCGAACGCGACGGTGAACGCGCCGCAGAACCTGCAAGGCCCGATTGTGTCGCCTGCCGGCACACCTGCGCCGTGGAATCCGACCAACGTGCCGCTCGCTCCAGGTCAACCGTCTGTCAACTTCTCCAAATACTGGGAAGGCAGCCCGGCGGAAGGCATTCCGAGCATCGCGAACAACAACTGCTTTAAATACAAGCAAATCATCAAGATCATTGATAATGAAGATCCTGTGGTTGCAAACTGCCCGGCTTCTCCGGTTGAATTCTGCGACAACTCGTCCAACGACAATCTGTTGTGGAACCAGCCTTACTGGTGGGATGCAGGCACCGAATCGCATGATCTCTGCGAAGGCGATGCTCCGCTGACTATCACGGCCACCGACTCTTGCTCCGGTGCGAATGTGAACATCACTTACCTGTTGTTCCTTGACACCGACAACAACGGTTCGATGGAAACTGTGATCAACAGCAACAACCCGCCGGCTCCTGGTACAGTGAATTACAACAACCTTGGCACACCGAACTACACAGGTGGTACGCCGCAAGTGTTTGACGGACGCCCCGTGCTTCCGAACGACATCTACCGCTGGGCTAACCACCAGTCGGTGAGCGGCACCTCGCGCACTGCTTCGGTACAGTGGAAAACCTTCGCGCAATTGCCTACACCGAACAATCCGCTCGGCAATCCGGGTATCGCACCGCAACTGCCTTACGGTACCCACAAGATCAAGTGGACCATCACCGACGGCTGCGGCAACGAGAACTTCTGTGAGTACACCTTTACCGTGAAAGATTGCAAAGCGCCGACTGTTGTTTGTCACGATGGACTGTCCGTCAATATCATGCCTGGCGGTATGATCACCCTGTGGGCTACCGACTTCCTGCAATATGCAGAAGACAACTGCACACCGACGGCAAAATTGAAATATGCAATCCGTCTGGCAGGCGCAGGCACCGGCTTCCCGGTTGACGCTCTTGGCAACCCGATCACTTCAGTCACTTTTGATTGCTCGCTCCTTGGCGAACAGGAAGTTGAACTCTGGGCGATTGACCTGGCTGGCAACGCTTCCTTCTGCCAGGCTACGATTGACATTCAGGATCCGGGTGGCAACTGTGACCCGAACGGTAAAGTCACCATTGCAGGCGCATTGAAAACAGAGATGAGCGAAGGCCTGGAAGACGCCAACGTTAACCTTCAGGCTATCCCGCCAAGCGGCGCGCCGATTGACCTGAACGATGTAACGGACAACCAGGGCGCTTATATGTTCGCCAATGCTGTTCCGCTCGGCTCCGACTACACTGTGACACCGACGAAAGACGACAACCCGCTCAACGGCGTTTCGACCTTCGACCTGGTGCTCATTTCGAAGCACATCCTTGGCCTTGAGCCGCTCGGTAGCCCGTACAAAATGATTGCTGCCGACGCCAACAAGTCCAACTCGATCACGACGTTCGACATCGTTGAAATCCGCAAGTTGATCCTCGGCATTTACAGCGAACTGCCGAACAATACTTCCTGGCGCTTCGTGGATCAGGACTACGTGTTCCCGAACCCGGCCAATCCGTTCCAGGCACAGTTCCCCGAAACCAAATCGGTGGCTGATGTTCAGGGCTCGCAACTCGCCGACGACTTTGTAGCGGTGAAAATTGGTGACGTAAACAATACTGCGCTTGCCAACTCCTTCAACTCTGCGGACGACCGCAGCGCAGGCACCTTGCTTTTCGACGTGGATGACCGTGCGGTGAAAGCCGGCGAAACCTTCTCGGTGACATTCAAAGCTGCCGACCGTGTACAAGGCTGGCAGTTCACCCTGAACCTCGCAGGTCTGGAAGTAGTGGATATTGTTGAAAGTGACCTGGTTACGAAAGCCAACTTCGGTGTGTTCGCCGACGCGCTCACCACCTCGGTGGACGGCACAACGGCACGCGAATTCACGGTGACCTTCCGTGCAACGAAGTCCGGCCAACTCAGCCAGATGATGGGCGTATCCAGCCGCATCACGCGCGCTGAGGCATACAGCCAGATCAACAACCGCCTCGATATCGGGCTCCGCTTCAACAGTGAGGGCGCCAGCACGGTGACAGGCGTAGGCTTCGAGTTGTATCAGAACCAGCCGAACCCATTCATCAACAAGACGGTCATTGGTTTCCACCTGCCTGAAGCGACGGAAGCAACGCTGACCATCTTCGACGAAACGGGTCGCATGTTGTTCACACAAAAAGGCCAGTTTGCCAAAGGCTACAACGCCATTCCGGTTGACCGCGCCTTGCTGAATACGACTGGCGTGTTGTACTACACTGTGCAGACCGATACGGATTCGGCTACGAAGAAGATGATTCAGACTCGGTAATTGAACCTGAGATAATTTTGAGGGAATAAATCAGACGCGCCCCGTCCGAGCAATCGGGCGGGGCGCTTTTTTTGATAAATATTTCAAAAGGAATATTGAGAGAAACCGGCAAGGCATAATGTTTGACTTATCCGACGTTGATTTTACCGATTATCAAAATAAAATTGAATGAGCCGACGGCCAGTTAATTTGCCTTTATCGAACGAAGCGATGTCTCTGGTGCGGGCATTTTTTGAAGATGAAGATTTTGAAACCTTCAATGAAAAATGCGCCGAACTTGATTCCTTCGATTTGCTTTCTATCATCGAAGAAACCAAAATCGGCGAAAACACCTGGTCGCGTGTACTCGCTTATCTGCTTGATTCCAGAAAAAATCACGGACTCGGCCAGCAGTTTATCCGGGAGATGATTTGGAAAAGCCTTCTGCCCGACTGGTTTGGAACTTTGCCGGCGAGTGACGAGTGTTATGTCGTGGCTACAACGGAATGGCGTTTGAAATCAGGAACCGACACACGGCGGGCCGATATTTTGCTGCTTGTTTATGATTTTGAAGGCGCTGTGAGAGGCGTTATCGGTATTGAAAACAAAATCGGCGCAAGGGAACAACTCCACCAGGTACGGGATTATCAAAACGCGATTATTAAGCGATTTGGGCAGGAAAACATCAAAAAACTGATGTTCTTTCTTTCGCCCGATGGAAAGGAAAGCGACACTGCCGATACGGGCGAGCACTGTCAATGCCCCTATGTTCCGATTTCTTACCGAACGATTCAAAACGTTTGCGAGGAAATCGGGCAATCTGCAAATGCCAATCAACAGTCCCGTTTTTTAACTCAAATATTGAAAAGTCGCCTCGAAAAAATGCTGCACCAGGACGAACATCCGCTCCGGAAGGAAATAAATCAGTTGTATCAAAAACACCGGCAAGCCATTCGGATTTTGCTGGCCAACCTGCCCAACGTCACCCGGCTTTTTGACCTTTTACGACAAAAATTCGAGACCTGGAAACCGGATAAGTTTCGATGTCAGACCTACAACAAAAACGGAGCCTGTGAATTCAAGGTGTTTCGAGCGAGCGATGAAAACAAACTGCACCAGGAGGGGGTCGTGTGGACGTTCAGGATATTTCACCCGGAAAACAACCCTGATATCGGCGACGATTTTCATTTGTCCATTGACCTTTGGGTGAATGATAAAACGCTCAGAAACAAGTGGAAGAGTTGGGAAAAACGTTTTTTGGAAAATACGACGAAGGAACACAATGAATTTTGGGAATGGGTCAATTTATGGCAGGGCGACAAACACGTTTTGAGTGATTTGGGTGAAAAAGACGCCGAACAAATGTTTGAAAAACTCAAATCACGCATCGAAAATACGGAGGAGGCGATTCAGCGTAAAATCTCGGAATTTCATCTTCTGCTCTCCGCAAATTAACTCAAACAACTTCAAAAAAAATGCGCCAGGCTTTCGCCCGGCGCATCGTTTTTCCGGATAGGACTTTTTCAAAAATTATTCCTGTACGACAAACTTCATCGCACGAACGCCTGCGTCCGACAGAATTTCCAGTTGGTACATACCGGAAGGCAGGGCGCTCACATCGAGTTTTTGAGCGAACTTGCCCGCATTCACTGTTCCAAAATCACCTTCGAGCATCAAACGACCCATTACGTCGCGGACGCCGTAGCGGAGATTTTCCGTCTCTGTCAAATCAAAACGAACGAACAAATCTGTCACTGTTGGATTTGGAGCCAGTTGCAAATTGCCGAGTTTGCCGTCCAACTCGTTGGTGCTGACGGTTTCTTCCAACGGATAGGTCTCGCCATCCCGCTCGGCTACCCAAACCTGGAATTCAGGCTGGCTGCCGTCGAAGAACCCGGAGGCGAACACTGTAATCGCCTGACCTTGCAAGTCGCTCAAGTCAGCCTTGTAGGTTTTCAAAATAGCGGAATTATCGTTTGCCGGTGTCAACTGAACGGTGTAGTTAGATGGAGGTACGCTGATGTAGTCGGCATATTCGCCAAATTCGACATCATCGAACAGAACCGGACCGCCTGGCAGTTGCACATCTACGCCGGGCGCATCGGGCGCGCCGTGGAAGAGCTCTGCTTCCACATTATCGCTGTTGAACGCACGGAAACGGCCATTTTCATTGATAAACAAGCCGAATCCGGGGTTGCCGCCTACCACGCCGGCAGCCATGATGATGTAGGTTTTGCCGGTTTCCAGTTCGACACCCAGGTTGTAAATCGCGTCATCCGACGAAGTGCTGTTGCCTGGCGCCACACCAATGTTGAAAGGCACACGGGCCGGGAAGAAGCCGACGTTGGTCGCCTGCCGGAACTGGAAATTGTTAAGAATCTGAGTAGTATCGAGGTAAACGTCAACTGTTGGGCTGGGCGAATTGTGAATCACCTGACCACGAGCGAAAGCCGGCAGCGGCAATGTAAAGCCATTGGGCAACGCCAGCCACAGATCAAATGCCGGGTCGTCGTTGAGAATACCGGAGGCAAACACAACGCCAACTACACCGTCGAGTCCGGCGAAATTGCCGCCCCAGGTACCAGCGAGTACATTCGGGTCGGCATTGGCAGCCACATCGAACAGGTAAACGTCTGGGTCGAGGCTCAGGTAGTCGGTGAATTCGCCGTACGACAAATTCGTCGTAACGGGTGTGCCGTCGAAGGCCGAAGTCACGTCCACGCTCGGAGCGCCCGGCGAACCGTGGTGAATTGCCAGTTCCAGTTTGGTGTCGTCCAAAGCGCGTTCGCGACCCATATCGTTCACAATCAGGTCGAAGCCGGGAGAGCCGCCCACTATGCCGCTTGCTACCGCTATGTAAGTTTTGCGATTTTCAAGTGTCACAGGGAAAGTTGCAATCACGTCCGCAGATGATTGGCTGTTGCCGGGGGCGACGCCAATCGGGATTTGCAATTCAGCCGGCACATAGAAAAATGGCGTAGCCGTACGGAATTCAAAATCTTCCAGAATTTTATCCGCACCGGCATAAACGTCCACCGTCGGCTCAGGCGAGTTGTGGATAATTTGCAGGCGTGCGACTGGCGTATTTGGCAATTCTTCTACCGAACCGTCGGGGAAAACGGCAAACAAACCGTAATTCAGAGAATCACTTCCGACGATACCGCTGGTGAAAAGGCGGGCGGCCTTGTTGGCAAACAAGCCCTCGTCGAGGAAATGCGTACCGAGCAAATCCGTGAAACTCGCCAGCGTCACGTCAAGGAAATAGTCGTCGTTCGCAAAATCCTGGTAAGGCGAATAAGTGCCAAAAAGTACGTTGTCGAAGATGTTGCCAATCAAACGTTCATTCACATCAATATCCAGCGTGAACGGGGCGTAGAAGCCGTGAAAAACGCTGATGGAAGTGAAACCCGGCGCCACCGTCTCGCGGGCATTCGCATCCACGAACAGGTTGAACGGTTTGAGCGGGTCGCCGACAATACCGCCAGCCATAACCGTGTAACTTTTTCCGATTTCAAAATTTACCGGGAACGTCGCGATAGCGTCCGTAGCCGAAGTGCTGTTGTCAGGCGCCACGCCTACTGTAAATTGCCGGTCAGCCGGGACATCTACGAAAGGCGTCGCTGTGCGGAATTGGAAGTTGTCGAGCAGGCGCGTATTGCCGGCGTACACGTCCACTGTCGGCTCAGGCGAATTGTGCACGATTTGAACGCGTGTCGTCGGTGTGAGCGGCAGTTCGAGTACCGTACCGTTCGGCAAAGCAGCGAACAAACCGAAAGCCGGCGCGCCGCCCAAAATACCACTTGCGAACACATAGGCTGCATTTCCAGCCAGACCACTCAAATCCGCACGGTACGAAGCCACGACGTTGGGGTCGCCGCTTGCCCGCACAGCGAAGTCATATTTTTCAGCATTCAAGTTCAAATACGGCGTGAATTCGCCGTAGGCGAGATTTTGAACAACATTATCCGCCACAAAAACGGCATCTACGTCAACGTTGGGCGCGCCGGGCGAACCGTGCAAAACAGCCACATCCACCTGGCCGGCATTGGCAGCCGTTTCGCGGGCTTCGTCGTTCACGATGAGCGTGAAAGGATTGTCCAAATCGAACAAAATACCCGAAGCGGTGGCGATGTAAGTTTTTCCTGCTTGCAATTGAACCGGGAATGTCGCCAGTGCATCAGCCACCGAAGTACTGTTCTCGGGAGCCACCGCGATCGAAAGCGGCACATCTGCCAACACATCAATAAATGGCGTGGCTGTGCGGAACGTAAAGTTGTCGAGCAGCAAATTGCCGTCCAGGTAAACGTCCACTGTCGGCGAGGGCGAGTTGTGGATTACCTGCAAACGCGCCTGCGCCGGAGCGCCCACTTCGGGGAATTCTACCACCGTGCCGTCAGCAAGCGCTGCGAACAGGCCAAATCCCGGTGCGCCGCCCAAAATACCGCTGGCAAAAACGCGCGCCGAATTTCCGGCCAAAACGCCTAAATCAGCCTGGTAATAGCCGACTATCGTATTTGTGCCGGAGGCCTTCACTTGCAACGTGTAAACGCCCGGATCAACCGCGAGGTAGGGCGTAAATGCCCCATAAGCGAGATTTGTTGCAATATTTCCGCCGCCTACTACTGAAATATCAACCGCCGGTGCGCCGGGCGAACCATGCAGCGATGCGAACTCGACCCTGGTCGGGTCGAGAGCAGTTTCGCGAGATTCATCAGCTAAAAGTGTGAACGGCGTAGCGACATTAAACGGAATGCCGGAGGCGAAAACTGCATAGGTTTTACCTGTTTCAAACGAAACCGGCACCGGGAACAACACGTCAGCCGACGATGTGCTGCCATTACCGGCGACGCCAACCGTGAAGGTACGGTCTGCCGGAAGCGTCACATAAGGCGTAGCACTGCGGAACACAAAATCGTCGAGCAATAAAGTGCTGCCGGCGTACACGTCCACGGTCGGGTCCGGCGCATTGTGAATCACTTGCACCCGTGCAGTTGGCGTCACAGGCAATTCTACGACCGAGCCGTTGGCCAGCGCTGCAAACAAACCGAATTCCGGAATACCGCCAATCAGTCCGCTGGCAAATACTGTCGCTGCATTTCCTTCCAAACCGGTCAAATCGGCGCGGTAAGAGTACAGCACACCCGGCGTGCCGGCGCCGCGAATGGCAAAGTCATATTTGTTTGCGCCGAGGTTGAGGTAAGATGTGTATTCACCGTAGGCCAGATTTTGAACAACATTGTCGGCGTCAAAAACGGCATCTACGTCAATAGCCGGTGCGTTGGTAGAGCCATGAAAAACAGCAATATCCACCCCGAAAGGAAGTTGCGCGGCTTCTTTACCGTTTTCATTGACGAACAAATTGAACGGTGTGCCCGGGTCATTCACGATACCTGCTGCAGTCACTACGTAAGTTTTACCAACTTCAAAAGTCACGGGGAATGTCGCAAAAGCGTCAGCCGCCGAAGTACTGCTGGCTGGTGCTACCCCAATACTGAGCGGTACATCGCCCGGTACATCGAGAAAAGCAGTGGCCGTACGGAATTCAAAATCATCGAGCAGCAAGGCATTGTCTGCATAAATATCCACTGTGCCGGAAGGGCTGTTGTGGATAATCTGAACGCGACCGTTGGTAGATGCAGGCGGAAATTCTACCACCGTGCCATCAGGCAGTGCGGCGAACAATCCGAAAGCAGGCGTTCCGCCCACGATGCCGCTGGCAAAAACACGCGCCGCCTGGCCATCCAGACCACTCAAATCGGCGCGGAAAGTACCGACTACATCACTCGTGCCGGCTACTTTTACCTGCAACAAATACACGCCGGGGTCAACGCCGAGGTAAGGTTCAAATGCGCCGTAAGCCAAATTGCTGATAAGCGTCGGGCCATTGTACAGCGCCACGTCAACTGCCGGCGCGCCGGGCGAACCGTGCAGCGTTGCAAACTCGATTTTAGCCGGATTAAGCGCTGCTTCGCGGGCTTCATCCACCAGAAGTGTGAACGGATTATCCCCGTCGAAAACGATACCGTTGGCGAAAACCGCGTACGTTTTACCTGTTTCAAAATTGACATTGGCATTGAAAATCGCATCGGCAGGTGATGTGCTGCTTGCCGGTGCGACGCCTACATTAAAGTCAATATCAGCAGGAACATCAATGAAGGGCGTAGCCGTACGGAAAGCAAAATCATTGAGCAACAGTGTGTTGCCTGCATACACATCTACTGTCGGATCGGGCGAGTTGTGCACAATCTGTACCCGCGCCGTCGGCGTGGCAGGCAGTTCGATGACTGTCCCGTTGGACAGCACAGCGAACAGACCGAACGCCGGCGAACCGCCCAGCAAACCGCTGGCAAAGACATAGGCCGACTGCCCTTCCAGGCTTGTAAGGTCGGCACGGAAAGAAGCCGCTGTCGCAGGCGAATTAGCCTCCCGCACAGCAAGATCGTATTTGCCGGCCGCGAGGTTCAGGTAAGGTGTGAATTCGCCGTAGGCGAGATTTTGAATCAGGTTATTTGCCACAAAAACGGCATCTACGTCCACGTTTGGGGCGTTGGGTGAGCCATGTAAAACGGCCACGTCCACACCGGAAGCAGGGCCGTTTTCACGTGCGTTCGGGTCCACGATGAGCGTGAAAGGTGTGGCGGCATTGCCTACAATACCCGAAGCGAAGACTTCGTACGTTTTGCCCGTTTCGAGGCTTACCGGGAAAGTTGCGACAGCATCGGCAGCCGAGTTGCTGTTATCGAGTGCAACGCCTACCGTGAAAGTACGATCGGCGGGTACGTCGAGGAAAGGCGTGGCAGTGCGGAAGGCAAAGTTGTCGAGCAGGCGCACCTGGCCTGCGTACACGTCCACTGTGGGTTCCGGCGAATTATGCACCACCTGCCAGCGCGCGAAAGGCGTTAGCGTAAGTTCTTTCACCGAGCCGTCGGGGTAGGCGGCAAACAACCCGAATGCGGGCGTGTTGCCGACAAAACCGCTGGCGAAAATCGTCACACCTTTTCCTTTCAAATCACTCAGGTCAGCGCGGAACGTTTCTACTACGTTTTGCGTACCTGCTACGCGAAGCGTCAGGTCATTTTTCCCGGGATCGACACTCAGATATTCGTTTGCAAAATTGCCATAGGCGAGGTCGTTTGAGTAAGCATTTTTTTCAAAAATAACATCAATATCCACGTTGGGAGCATCCGCTCCGCCGTGAAAAAAAGTCAAATCGGTCTTGGCCGTGTCCGCTGCCTGTTCGCGTCCATTGGCATTGATAACCAGCGAGAAAGGCGTGTTGGGATCGCCTACGATGCCATTGGCGACAATCACGTAAGTGCCACCATTGACCAGTGTCGCCTGAAAGTTGGCGAGGGTGTCGTTCACATCGAGGCTGTTTTCCAAAGCCACGCCGATGTTAATAGGCCCTGCCGGTGCGAACACGAAAGGCGAAGCGTTGCGATAGGCAAAATCATCGAGCAGCAAGCCGCCATTCGCGTAAATATCTACCGTCGGGTCGGGCGAGTTGTGGATCACTTGCACTCTTGCTACCGGAGAAAATGGCAGTTCGATCACCTGGCCGTCGGATAAAGCTGCCCAGATGCCGAAGCCGGGCGAACCACCCAGCAAACCGCTGGCAAAAACGCGCGCGGCGCCACCTGCGAGCGCAGACAAGTCGGCTTTGTACGTACCGACGATGGTGTTGAGGCCGGCAGGTTTGACGTCCAGGTAATAGACGCCGGGGTCAATTTCGAGGTAAGGGGTGAACTGACCGTAGGCAAGATTCGCCACGATTTTGTCGCCGGCACGCACCACAACGTCCACCGGAGAGGCGTCCGGAGAACCGTGCAGCACATTGATGGCAACTTTGGTCGGATTAACGGCACCTTCGCGGGCGTTGTCGTCGGCAATCAGTGTAAAAGGCGTCGTCGGATTGCCTTCGATACCGGAAGCAGTGACGGCGTAGGTTTTACCGTTTTCAAGCGTGAGGCTCGTCGTGTAAAACGCTTCGGCCACAGAAGCACTGCTCCCCGGCGCGACCGCTACCGAGAGCGGGATGCCTGCAGGGATGTTGATGAAAGGCGTCGCGGTGCGAAAGGCAAAGTTGTCGAGCGTCAGAGCGCCGTTCACGTACACATCCACCGTCGGGTCGGGCGAGTTGTGGATGACTTGTAGTCGTGCGAACTGCGCCTGCGCCGCAATTGCCGAAAGCAACAACGCGAGAAAGCAGGTGATTAAATGTTTCATGTGTGGAAGAGATTGGTTTGTGAAAAAATTTGGTTTGTAATTGGCCTCTTAACAGGCGCTTGCAGATTGTGTTTAGGTTTTTGCAGAAACGCATTAAACAAAAACATGGCTTGCCTAAAACTGGCATTTCGACAACAGCCATGTTTTTTCAGCCAACTGGTCTGTTCCGGCAATTTCTTCACTGAGTTTTTTCAACGCTTTTTCGTCGCCCGGTCTGATTTCGAGCAAACGCCGCGTGTATCGCACCAGGTTTAGGTTCAACTCCCGGTGGTAACCCAGGTCTTTTTGTCGGCGCAAATAGGCTGCAAAGCTCGTGAGCAGCGAATCGAGCGCCTTGTATTCGCCCAATTCGAAGTAACTGCGCAGCAACATCCGGCGGGCGTCGAGCAAGTTAAGGCGGTCCTCCAGTTCGAGTTGTTGGAGCAGCGGCATCGCGTTGGCGAAATCCTGTTTTTGGAAAAAAAGAAAGGCGAGGTTGTAGCGATAAAGCGCTTCGCGTTCGCGCGGGTGAAGGGCGTTTTTGTATTGTTCAAAAAAGCCGCGTACCCATTCGTGTTCACCCAATGCCGTCCCGATTCGGATGATATTTTTATAGGTGAAACCCGACAACCAGCCGTTTTCAGCCATCAGGTTTTTTTCCAAACCAGCGCGGTACAATTCGAACGCTTCGCGGATAAAGGTTTTCTGGCCGCTGTTCATCCGCCGGATGCAGTAATTGATGCCCAGCAGAAAAATACCGCGCAATTCGGGTGGCGAAAATTGTTCGGCACTGTTGGCCAGCACCTGTTTCCAGGCTTCAAAATGAGATAGTTGCTCTGGCTCGCGAAAAGCACGGCACAGGTGGTAGTACAGTGCGACAGGAGGGTATTCGGCAAGCCAATTTCCCTTTTCAGCCAGTTGCAAAACCGCCTCCAATAGCGTCTCGTCGTAAGGCTGCGCGCCGATGGCGGTATGTGTGAGCGCCGAGCAAGCGTGACGCAGCATTTCCGATAAATAAAAGACTGTCAGGTGATTGTGCAGGGGTTGAAGGTCAAGACTGGCCGAGCGTTCGCGGGGAGCAAGCGCTTCGAGTTGCTCCTGGTGGAGGTCATATTGGTCGAAATGCCAACGTGCATCGCGGGCCGGAACATTGCTCATTTGACTGGCGGCGCGGTTCCACTCCCAGGTCAGCATCTCGTCCAGTCCTCTTTGGCGCAAGGCTCGGCAGAGGTAGTAATGTTGGTCGGCGGCTGTGGATTCCATCTCCGCGAGGGCGAGGTAGCGGCGCACCACTTCGAGCAGGTAGGACATGGTGTGGCGCAGGGTGCGGTTGTTGTATTTTTTGCCGGGAAAAGCGGCTGCAAAGAGTCGCTCCTGACTCAGGTTTTTGGGCGCGGCCTGGTTTCGCAGTTGTTCGGCCATGTATTCGCAGAGTCGCGCCACTTCTTCGCGGCGATTGAAGGCGTCGCAACGGACGAGTTGGCAGAGCGTTTTGAGGTCTTTAGCATTCAGGCGACGCAGGGTGTAGAGAAGGAAAGATTCGGTCATAATGGCTTTTTAAACCGAAAAATCAGGATGCCTGTTGCATTGTAAAGTAGAAAATTATTTCGGCAAAAATATTTTTAAAAACACTGAAAATCAATTTTTTAAATAAAATTTATCCCGGCAAACCTTAAAAAATGTACATTGTACGAGCCCGGCGCCCCATCTACTTTTGAGCCAATTAAAACGGTAATCTTATGAAACATTTGCTCCTGCTTTGCCTGCTTCTGACTTCGCTCGTCGCCTCCGGCCAATCGTACTGGGAAGAACTGAAAGCGCCTCCGGGCGGCGCGCCTGTCAACATCACCCAAACGACCAACGGCTGGGTGTATGCCGAGTTTTACGATCACAGCGTGTATTGCTCGCAGGACGACGGCCTGCACTGGCAGCAGATTTTCTGGCCGTCGAATGACCCGGACACGGGTTTTGTGAAAATCACAGTGGGCAGGGCCGGGACCTTGTTTGCGGAGCGGCAGTTGGGCGATATAAATGTCAACTTGCCGCTGCGTTTTGACACGTACAAGTCGGTAGATAACGGGGTCACATGGGAAATACTGCTGGACTCTTCCAATATTTACGCAGTAACGGAAACCTCTGATGGGCTTCTTTTTGCCATGAGGGATTTTGCAGACGATTCGGATGAGATATTAAGGTCAAATAATGGTGGCAATAGTTGGGAAGTTGTCAGAGAATTGCAAGTGAGTTACTCCGGGTGGGACGTAGAGATTGATGAGTATGACAAGCCTGTTGTCACGCCGGATTTCGCAGGGCCGTTGTTTTTTTCCGTTGATGCCGGACAGACCTGGCGATTCCGCAGCATAGATGGGCCTATCGAATATTTTCTTATTACTCAGACCGGTACCACGATTTACTTTGAAAGTTCATTGTTATTTCGTCAACCGCTGGATTCGTTGCAACCGCAAATTATTGACCTAAATACCTTGCTGGATCCAGAAGATGCGTTTGTATCGAGCGCCATGGTGTTACCCGATGGCGATATTATTGCCACTACAATTAATCACCTTTATAAATCCTCTGACGACGGAGTCACCTGGGAAAAACTGCCCTTGATCGGGGCGAATTATTCTTTCGCGAGGCAAGCGCCTTTAAGTAGCGGAACGGTACTTGCCAATCATTATGGCCATACATTGAATCGCTCGGAAGATGAATTGATGAGTTGGGCGTTCTCAGCGTATGGCTTGGACAAAGGGAGTGCGGATGTTCTGTATGTTCAAAGCGACACCGCCTGGTTTGCTATGAGTGCCGCAGGGATTTTATTTAAAACGACGGATGAGGGAGCACACTGGACGCTTCTTAAGGGTTCAAAACAGGGCAATATGTCCAATTACAACAAGGTGTTAGAATGGGACGCTGCGGGGAATTTGTATGCCATCATTGACGATACGCTTTTTCGCTCTGCTGATTTTGGCCAGACGTTTCAACAAATCTCACTGCCCGACAGCCTTCATCCGAGGCTAAGAGGCGCAGGCATAGATATCTCCACTTCATCGCTTTTTGTCTCTTTGAAGGCCGGCACGGCCCGCTCGACGGATGGAGGCGCCACCTGGGAAATAGTCGCCGATAGTTTGTATCTGAGAAAAATGCGTGTGCATCCATCGGGGGCGTTTTATGCAATTTTGTATGAGGAGCGATGGGTGACAAACAAGTTTCAGGCAACACCTTATTTGTATCGTTCTCTGGATAATGGCTTGAATTGGGAAAAAATACTGGATCAAAAGGCCAGATCTTTTATCATCAACCATCTGGGAGAAATATACGCGAGCGATGTCGTGACGGGTACGCGCAAATCCATTGACGGCGGCGACAGCTGGATATCTGTTTCGTTCACAGGACGAAATATCTTCGTCAATGGAGGGAATCAATTATTTGCGCATGACAATAGTGACAAACTTTTTCAATCGGTGGACTTCGCTAATAGCTGGCAAACCCTGCCTTCTACCGAAGGAGATAACGACCTGTATCACTCTTTTATCGAAGTGTCTTTTGATGCGCAAAACAGGCTTTACACGTCAGTGTGGGAATACTATGGCATCTACAGGCTCTTCCGCACCACCCACTCCACGCTCTCCGGCGCTTACCTCACGGGGTCTGTTTTCAAAGATGCCGACGGCGACTGTTCCACCAACGACCCGGAAAGCCCGCTCGGCGGCTGGGTCGTCCGTGCCGACGGCGACGATACCTGGTACGCCAATACCGACTCTGCCGGGCGCTACACCATGTTCCTCGACACGGGGGCCTATTTCCTGACTGTGAAGCCTTCGCTGAATGTCCTTTGGGAAACCTGCGCCGACAGTTTGCCCGTACAACTGCCTGATTTGCTGGACACAACGGAGCAGGATGTGCCGGTGCGCGCTGTCGCCGATTGCCCGTACATGACGGTGCAATTGGCCGCGCCCTGGCTCGAACGTTGCTTTGAAAACCCTGTTTTTGTCCAGTATTGCAACCTCGGCACTGAACCTGCCGATTCGGCCTGGGTGGACGTGACGCTCGACCCCCATCTCGTTTTCACCGATACTTTGCTGAACTACGAAGCATTGGGCAACAACACGTTCCGGTTCCAACTCGGCGCAGTGGCTTCGGGTCAATGCGCCACGTTTAGTTTCTCCGTTTATGTGGATTGCGACAGTACGATTTTGGGACAATCTTTATGCGTGTCGGCGTATGTGTACCCGGATTCTTTGTGCGTGATGCCTCCCGGCTGGTCGGGCGCGCAGATTCAGGTGGCGGCATATTGCGAACAGGACACCGCCTTGCGTTTCGAGGTAACGAACACGGGATCAGCCACTTCGCAGCAGTTGCATTATTTTGTAATCGAAGACGACGTGGTGCTGATGCAAGGCGATGAAAGTTACGAGGTGGACGAAACGAAAAGTTTCACTTTTCCTGCCAACGGCAATTTCCGGCGTTTCGAGTCGGAGCAGGAACCGGGGCATCCGTTTTCAGTGCAGGTGGCTGCGTGGGCGGAAGGATGTGGCGGCATCAACATACCCGGTTTTCCCAACTGGTATGTTTTGAACAACGGCATCCCCTCGCAAGATGCATTTTGCGGCGAGACGGTGGGCGCGTTCGACCCGAACGACAAACAAGGTTTCCCGCTGGGCTACGGCTCCGGGCGCCTCGTGCCGCCGAACACCGACATCGAGTATCTCGTGCGTTTCCAGAACACCGGCACGGCGCCGGCACACAATGTCGTCGTGCGCGACACGATTTCCGGTTTTCTTGATCCGGGCTCACTGAGGATGGGCACGGCTTCGCACCCGTTCACCTGGTCGCTGAGTGGTCAGGGTTTTTTAACGGTCACATTTTCAGATATTAACCTGCCCGACAGCAACGCGAATGAGGCTGCTTCGCACGGTTTTTTCAGTTTCAAAATTTCCCAAAAACCGGATTTGCCCAACGGCACGACGGTTAAAAATACCGCGTCCATTTATTTCGATTTCAACGAGGCTATTCGTACCAACCAGACTTTGCACCGCATCGGTCGCGATTTTATCACGGTGGATATGGGAAAAATTCCCGGCGCGCCTGAGTTGAAAATTCGTGTTGCGCCGAACCCCGTTACCGAAACGGCGGTGCTGACTTTTGAAGGACTCGATGCGAACGAACACCACTTCCGTTTGCTGGATGTTTCGGGAAAAATTTTGCGCGAGACAACGTTCAACGGCAACGCGCTCACGCTGCAGCGCGAGGGACTTGCAAGCGGCATTTATTTTTTCCAAATTGTTGATACAGAGGTAAAAGTATTGGGCGGCGGCAAAATTATCCTTCGGTAAAATGACATTTGGGAAAAAACGAGAGGCCGCCCCGCACAAGCGGGACGGCCTCTTTTTATTGCTCGGAATCATGATTCCGAAGCGTTTCAATTAATGCTGTTTTACAAACGTACCTTCCACGCGACCGGCGGCAGCCAGCAGTGACAGGCGATACACCCCTGAAGGCAGGTCGGAAACATTGAGTTGGAAATTGCTGCCATTGGCTACTGTGACGCTGCGCACGAGACGCCCGTCTGCGTGGTAAATCTCGACATTGGCTTCGCCGATGAGAGCGCCGCTTTGCAGTTGCGCCGTCACGTTCAGCCAGTTGGAAGCCGGATTGGGCGACAACGTGAGCGTGGCCGCGTTGCCCGGGTTCGCTACGGCACTCATACATTTCACCGTGCCGAGGTTGAAATCGTCGGCACAATCCGGGTTCAGGTGATCTTTCACCACAAACTCATAATTCGTCGTGCCGTCGCCGAGGAGCGGACCGATAATGATGGGCTGCGTCGTATCGTACGGGAAGGTGCCGTAGTTGTTGCCGTTGCCGACGATATCGAAGCCCTCGGCGCCGCCGTTGTTCCATTTGAACGTCACGATGGCGAAGAACTCGTCGCACGCGCACGGTGTTTTCAGCACTTGCAAATCGTAGATTTTGCAGGGATCCGGGTTGAGGCAATCCGGCACTTCAAATTCTTTCGTTTTGCAACAAGTAATGGTGCCGCCGCTTGGGAAACAAACTTTCACGACGTCGTTGGCGCCGCCATCCCAGGGGAAGTCAGCGATGTAGAGCGGCAGCGAGTCGAGGCTGAACAGACCGAGGTATTCGCCGTTAGCCCATACTCCGAACTCGTCGCCCGGCGGGTCGTCCACGTCGAAGTTGATCCACACCTCGTAGGTTTCGTCGCTGGTGCAATCGCCTGTTTCCACCGTGAGGTTGGAAATTTCGCAGTCGCCGCCCGGGTTGAGGCAATCCGGTACCTGGAAGGGCTGAAGTTTGCAGCAGAAAGGTTGTCCCGGAGGCGCATCGTTGTCGAAAATGCAAACTTTCACGTGATCAACAGGCCCGCCGTCCCAGGGGAAATCCTGAATAGTGAGCGGCAAATCATCGAGGCTGAATGTATCGAGGATGTTGTCGTTGGCCCACAGGACAAACTCATTGGCTGGCGGGTTATCCACCTCGAAATTGATCGTCACCGTGTAGGTGCTGTCGCTGGTGCAGTCGCCTGTTTCTATGGTCAGGTCGGAGATGTGGCACGGACCGCCGGGTTCGAGACAATCTGGCACTTCGAACTCTTTGGTTTTGCAACAAGTATTGCTGACGCAGACTTTTATCACATCCTTCTGTCCGCCGCCCCAGGGGAAATTGGCGATATTGAGCGGCAATGAGTCGAGACTGAATGTGCCGTAAACGTCGCCGTTTATCCACAGCGTGAAGGAATCGCTCGGCGAGTCGTCCAGTTCAAAGTTGATCCACACCTGATAGGTGCTGTCGCTGGTGCAGTCACCTGTGTCCACTGACAAGTCTTCGATTTCACAATTATCGTCGTCATCGAGGCAATCCGGCACTTCAAAGGCTTTGGATTTGCAGCAGCCGACTGCACCTGCGTTGGCGAAGCAAACTTTGATTTCGTCTTTTGGCCCGCCACCCCACGGGAAACTATCAATATTCAGCGGCAAAGAATCGAGGCTGTAGGAGTCGTAGAGTTCGCCGTTGATCCACAGCACGAAGGTGTTGCCGGGCGGGTTGTCTACCTGGAAATTGATGGTCGCGTGATAGGTGCTGTCGCTGGTGCAGTCGCCCGTTTCGACCGTGAGGTCGTAAATTTCGCAGGGTTGCGGCAAACAATCCGGCACCGCGAATTCTTGCGTTGCACAGCATAGCACCGGGCAACCAGGGTCGTCATAGTTGCCGAAACAAACTTTCACAAAGTCGTTCGGGCCGCCATTGTAGGGGAAATCAGCAATGTAAATCGGCAAAGAATCGAGGCTGTATTCGGCATAAAATTCTCCGTTTGCCCACAAGCCGAAGGTGTTGCCAAGCGGATTTACCACCTGGAAATTTACCCAAACCTCATAGGTAGAGTCGCTGGTGCAATCGCCAATTTCAACTGTCAAATCGGTAATGTCGCATGGGCCACCGGGGTCAAGACAGTCGGGCACGGAGAACGCTTCGATGGCGCAGCAGCCGTTGGCGCCGACGAGGCAGACTTTCAAATAGTCCTGCACGCCGCCATCCCAGGGGAAACTGTCGAGTTGCAAAGGCAGCGAGCCGAGGCTGAAGGCGCCATAGAAATCGCCATTTGTCCACAGGTTGAAAGAGTCACTGGGCGCATCGTTCACGTCGAAGTTGATCGTAACCTGGTAGGTGCTGTCGCTGGTGCAATCGCCTGTTTCGATGGTCAAAGCAAAAATTTCGCAGTCGTCGTCATCGTCGAGGCAGTCAGGCACTTCAAATTCTTTCGTGCGGCAGCAAGTGGCGCTGGAATCCGGGTTGTTCGCGTTGACGAAACAAACTTTCACGAAGTCATTTGGCCCGCCATCCCAAAGGATGTCTTCGATGTGAATCGGCAACAAATCTGCTGCGAAAACACCCACAAACTCGCCATTAACCCACACTCCCACCGTGTCTCCTGTGGGGCTGTCCACTTGGAAATTTATCCACGCATTGTAGGTGCTGTCGCTGGTGCAATCGCCCGTTTCGACGGTCAGGTTATAAATTTCGCAAGGCTGCGGCAGGCAGTCGGGTACCTCGAATTCGAGTGTTTTGCAGCAGCCGTAGGCGCCGTTGGGCGTGATGAAACAAACTTTCACCAGGTCTTTTTTGCCACCATCCCAGGGGAATTCCGGGAAATAGAGCGGGAGCGAATCGAGGCTGTAATTGCCGAGGAATTCGCCATTGGCCCACACACCGAACTCGTCGCCCAGGGGGTTTTCAACGTCAAAATTGAGCCAGACTTCATAGGTACTGTCGCTGGAGCAGTCGCCGGTTTGAACGGCCAAATCGCTGATTTCGCAAGGGCCGGCGATGCAGCAATTCGGCGCCTGGAATTCGACAGTAGTGCAACAATCCGGATTGTCGTTGATGCAAATTTTCAAAACGCCTACGCCGTTGTTGGTGCAGGGAAATGCCGGGATTTTGATTGGCAACTGGCTGAGCGGGAAATTGCCGAGATAAACGTCGTTGCCCGTCCACAAATCAAAGAAATCGTTGCCGGGATGCGAGACGTCGAAATTCAAAGTCAGGCTGTACGTCTGGCTGCCGGGATTGCAATCGCCGGGGTCAACGACGACATTCGAGATAGCGCAGGAATCGGCAAAAAGACAATTCGGCACGTGATATTCCACCTCGTAGCAGCAAGGCAAAGTGTCATTTTGGCCGCCGATACAGATTTTCACGGCATCCGTACTGTCGCCGCTCCAGGGGAAACTATCGAGCGTGAGCGGCGCGGCGCTTAGCGGGAAAGTATCCACCAAAGTGCCATTTGCCCACACAAGGAAAGTACCGTCGCCGGGGTTCGTCGCCTGGAAGTTGAGCGTTACTTTGTAAGTGCTGTCGGCACTGCATTTGCCCGTTTGCACGGTAAGGTCTGTCACTTCGCAGGGGCCGAAGGGCAGACAGTCGGGCGCTACAAACTGGAATTTTTCGCAGCACACCGAGTCATTGCCTGTGCAGATTTCTATAAAATTAAAAACACTGCCATTCCAGGGAAAATCAGGAATATGAAGCGGGAGCGAGTCGAAACTGAACAGGCCGAGGTCGTGACCGTTGCCCCAAACTCTGAAAGAATCAACAGCGGACGAGTCATTCACTGCAAATTTCACCCACACGCGGAAGGTGCTGTCCGTCGAGCAGGAGTCGGTTTCCAACACGAAGTCCTTGATACCGCAAGGGAAAAGCAGGCAATCTGGCGGGCGGGATTCCGCGATTTTGCAGCAAATAATTTGCGGATTTTGCGGGTCGAGCACGATATCGAGTACACACACACGCACCTCGTCGGTCGAGTCGCCGCTCCAGGGGAAATTGTCAATCGTGAGCGGCAGATCATCCAAATCGTAAATGCCGAGGTACTCGTCGTTGGCCCACACACCAAACTTATCCAGAATCGAAGAGTTGTTCAGGTCGAACTTGATGGTCGCTTTGTAAGTGCTGTCCGACGTGCATTCGCCGCTTTCAACGGTTAGATTTTCGACGATACACGGCGTTTGATTGCAGTCGGGCGCCGGGAAAGTGAGGGTTTCGCAACAGTCGGGATTGTCGTTGATACAAATTTTAATCTGATCGGTAGGATCGCCACTCCAGGGGAATACCGGAATCGTGAGTGGCAGTTGGCTGAGCGGGAAAAAGCCGAGATAGGTTCCGTTGCCGGCCCACACCTCGAAAAGGTCGTTGCCGGGGTTTTTCACTTTAAAGTTCAACTTCAGTTTGTACGTCAGGCTGCCGGGGTTGCATTCGGTCGCTGTCAGTACTTCCAGGTCGTAGATGTCGCAAACGGCTGTTGACGGGCAAGCCGGAATTTGAACTGACACATCGTCCTGGCAATCCTGGAACACAGCGTCGGTCACGACAAATTCTTTGACGCTCGGAATAGAATCGCCTGTGAAAGGGCCGAGTTTGACCGGCACCGAGTCGTAAGGAAACGTGCCGTAGTTGACACCGTTGCCTTTTACGGTGAACTGATTGGTCGTACCCGTGTGCTCAAAATCGAGCACCACGTAGTACTGGCAGGAAGACGGGTCGGTAGTCACGACCGTGGCGGTAAGGTCGAAGATACTACACTGATTCTGCGCCCCCAGCGAACCGGCGAGCAAAAGCAGCATCGGTAGAAAGGATAAAAAACGCATGGGATGAAAGAGTTTGGTGAAAGAATGGATGAAAACCGATTTTGGAGGGATTATATCGAGATACGCGCTAAACGCCTTTTGCTTCTCAATATTCCATCGTTTTCGAGGCTTTTTTATCAAAAATACCGGCAAAACGACTTGAAGCGTATTAGAAGAAAATTTTATTTTAACTGCTAACAGATTGTTAAGTAGGCATTTACGAACTGAATTTTTATTCAAAAACGCGGCGTGTTGTGTTTAAAAAAAACTCAAAATTTTTGGTAAAAAAACGACAGTTCCTGTAACCAGTGCGCCTAAAGCGGCAACAAGTACAGCCGCCGCCGCCGCATCTTTGGCCTTGCCTGCCAACGGATGAAACTCCGGCGAAACCAGGTCCGTAAGATATTCGAGGGCCGTATTCACGGCTTCGAGTGCAAAAACCAGCGCAATGCAAATTATCACAGCAAGCCATTCCGCCTGCGAAATCCGAAAGAAAAAACCTGCGCCAACCGCCACGACAGCAACAGCGAGATGAATCCGTGCATTCGGCTGTGTGCGCAATAAATCGGCCAGTCCCTGGAAGGCGAATCGAAAACTATTGGCGCGTTTTCGCAGACTCATCGGGCAAAACGGATTTGAGGGTGATAGAATCCTGCTTGGGCTGATTTTGGGGTAAAGCATCCATTGGTCGTGGGAGAAGGGCAGGGGAGCCGTCGAGTTGTGCCGGTTCGGCAATTTCATTTTTAAAAAAACAAATGGCCGCGCTACAACCGAGACACACAAACATGAGACGGGATTTATTGACAATCAGGAAAAAAAGGCCGAGCAACAAAAATCCCGTCGCTACGAATGCAGCATGTTCGGCCCACCAACGAAAAAATGGAAGATTGGGCGGGAAAATACAAGCCAACGATCCGGCCAGCAGCAAGATGGTCAGCCCCTGTCGTATCCGCTGGTTGTCGAAAATGCTAACATTCATGAGCCCGCAAAGGTACAACCAATCATTTTGAAAATTTCTGCTTTGCGCTTGCCTTGCTTTTTGTCAAGTGTATTTTTACCTTTGCACCCGCTTTTCCCAATCCTGTCATTTTTCAATAAAATAGGCAGGGTTTTTGGAAAAATTGTTCGCTTTCTCCGCCAACGGGCGGATTCGGCGACAAAAAAGGAGAGATGTCCGAGTGGTTTAAGGAGCGCGCCTGGAAAGTGCGTATACGTCACAAGCGTATCCGGGGTTCGAATCCCCGTCTCTCCGCTTCACCCGCCGAAGCCTTGGCGTAGGCGGGTTTACCCACAATTGAGTACCTATGGATGAAAACAAACCTCTTGATGAAAACGCCAAGTTCTTTTACGTTTACATCCTTCTTTGCAGCGACGGCGACCACTACACAGGTTGTACAAGTAACTTAAAAGAGCGAATGAATCGGCATCAAAAAGGTTGGGTTGAGGTTACAAAAAACAGACTTCCGGTAATGTTACTTTGGTGTTGTGCATTTCCCGACCAAGCGAGGGCTTTTGAATTTGAAAAGTATTTAAAGTCAGGTTCTGGAAGGGCTTTTGCAAAAAAGCATTTGCTGTGATATTGACCAAGAAAGAAATTTTAGCGACCCACCTCCGCCCTGACGGGCTTCGGCGGGTAAAGGAGAGGTGGCAGAGCGGTTGAATGCACCTGATTCGAAATCAGACGTACCTGCGAGGGTACCGGGGGTTCGAATCCCTCCCTCTCCGCACACAAGCCCGGCATCACGCCGGGCTTTTTTTATGTCGTAAGGCGAATTTGCAAATCCGCCTCACTTGTTCTGAAAAAATCAGCGTCTTATCCTTCCGCCCGACTCGCCCGCCATCAAAGCCCGCACTTCCGCTTCCGAACACAGGTTGAAATCCCCCGCAACGTAGTGTTTCAGCGCAGCGGCGGCAGTGGCGAATTCTACCGTTTCCTGCAAATCAGCCTCGTTTTTTTGCAAACCAACAATCAGCCCTGCCATGAAAGCGTCGCCCGTGCCGATGCGGTCGAGGATGTTGGGCAAATCATATTTTTGAGAAAAAAACACCTGTTGGCCGTCGAAAAGCAGCCCTCGATAGCTGTTGTGCGAAGCCGAAAAACCCTCGCGCTGCGTCATCGCCAAATATTCAAGTTGCTGAAATGCGGCTTTTACCGTCGCCAGCAAAATTTCGGGATTCATTTGGTCGGACGCTTTTACGCCGAGACAAATCTCGAAAGCCGTTTCGTCGCCCAGCAGCACGTCGGTCAGAGCGACTAAAGGAGGCATCACGTCGGCGGGTATTTTTCCGTATTTCCACAAATTGGCGCGGTAGTTCAGGTCGCAAGAAATGCGGATGCCGCGTTGGCGAGCCATTTTCAAACCCTCCAACAAGGCGTCGGCAGCCGATTGCGAGAGCGCGGGCGTAATGCCCGACCAATGCAGCCACGAGGTGTGTTCGAGTGCCGATTGCCAGTCAATCATGCCCGGCGCGAGCGTAGCCATGCCGCTCCCCGCCCGGTCGTAAATGATTTTTGAAGCCCGGCGACCGATGCCTTGTTCCAGAAAATAGAGGCCGAGCCGTTCGCCGCCACGCACCGAAAGTTCGGTTTTTACCCCAAAACGCGCTACCGCGTCGAGCGCCGCTTGGCCCAATTCGTTGTCGGGCACGCGGGTCAGATACGCGGCGGGCAAGCCGAATTGGGCGAGCGAAACTGCCACATTAGCCTCCGAGCCGCCAAAAACAGCCTCGAATTGCTGCGCCTGCACGAACCGCTGCGCGCCGGGCGGCGAGAGCCGCAACATGATTTCGCCGAAACAAAGAGTTTGCATGTTGTGGAAAAGTTGAGAGAGTTGAGAAAGGGGAGTATTTGAGCATTCCACCGGGTTTTTTAGACATTCCATGTTTCAAAAACATGGAATGTCTGACACTCGAAAAACTCAACCTTCTCAACCAAATTGAAAATACGCTTTCGCGTTGCGGTAGCAAATATCCTCCACCATGTTGCCGAGCAAGTCCATGTCGGCGGGCAATTCGCCATTTTGAACGTCGCGCCCGATGAGGTTGCAAAGGATGCGGCGAAAATACTCGTGGCGCGGAAACGACAAAAAACTCCGGCTATCGGTCAGCATCCCGACAAAACGGCTGAGCAGACCGAGATTGCTGAGCGCGTCGAGTTGTTTTTCCATGCCGTCTTTTTGGTCCAAAAACCACCAGGCGCTGCCCCACTGGATTTTGCCGGGGCGCGAACCGTCATTGAAATTCCCGGCCATCGTGGCAAAAACCTCGTTGTCGCGCGGGTTGAGGTTGTACAAAATTGTCTGCGCGAGCCGGTCATCCCGGTCGAGCC
>Ga0209172_10001946_pt1 | contig 39754 bp, 32 predicted proteins | sample LarsenN4metaG_FD_184113 | JGI IMG/M metagenome (GOLD analysis project Ga0209172, IMG submission 184113) | Hot spring sediment bacterial and archeal communities from British Columbia, Canada, to study Microbial Dark Matter (Phase II) - Larsen... ... | reverse complement strand
GATCGTCGAGGTGGCCACCGCGGACCAGCTCTTCGAGAACCCGCAGCACCCCTACACCGAGGCGCTGCTCTCCGCGGTCCCCATCCCCGACCCCGGGATGCGCCGGGAGCGGATCATCCTGCCGGGGGACGTGCCCAGTCCGGTCAACCCGCCCAAAGGCTGCCGGTTCCACACGCGGTGCCTGTACGCGCAGGAGTCCTGCCGCGTGAACGACCCGCAGCTCGTGGACTACTGGGGCAACGGGCACTACGTGGCCTGCCCGATTCTGCCCTTCAAGCACCAGCGCAGCAAGGCGGCGGTGATGAAGCAGCCGGCGAGCTGAGTATCTGCGATACGGGTCCGACGCGCCCGGAGGAGGTGGGAAGCCCTCGCGCACCGGAGGGGAGTGCGATGGATCTCAGACAAGGAGGCGGGGTGTGATGAATGTGAAGCGGCAGTTGCTTGCGTTGCTGGTGTTCACGCTGGCCTTCTCTCTGGTCGGCGTGACCGGCATCGCTCAGGGCCAGGTGGTCAAGAATCCCGATACATTGATCATTCAAAGCATCGGCGATCCGGAGAGCCTGGATCCCTCGTTCGCGTACGACACCGCGAGCAGCTTCGTCTTCCTCTGGAACGTCTACGAGACGCTGATCTTCTTCAACGGGGGCCGCACCGACCAGTACGTCCCGATGCTGGCCACAGAGGTCCCCAGCGTGGCGAACGGCGGCATCTCCCGGGACGGGAAGACCTATACCTTCAAGATCCGGTCGGGTGTGAAATTCCATGACGGCAGCACCATGACCCCGGAGGATGTGAAGTACTCGCTGATGCGGTTCATGCTGGTCGACCGCGACGGCGGCCCCTCCTGGATCCTGCTGGCCCCGATCCTGGGCTTCGACACCCAGACGACCCGCGACGACAAGGGCAACCTGATCCCGAACATCTGGGACCTGGCCAATCGGGCCATCCAGGTGAGAGGGAATACCGTCGCGATCACGCTGAAGGAGCCCTACGCACCGTTCCTCAACATCATGGCGTCCTGGTCCATGGTGGTGTCCAAGCGGTACGTCGTGCAGAACGGTGGATGGGACGGCGCAAAGGCGACGCTGGCCAAGTACAATAACCCGGAAAAGCCCGACGTGCAGGAGCTGTTCGACAAGGGCAGCGGCACGGGGCCCTTCCGGCTGCAGAGCTGGGACCGGGGCACGGGTACCGTGACACTCGTGCGCAATACTACCTACTGGCGGGCCCCAGCGAAGCTGGCCCGCGTCGTGATCCAGAAGGTCGAGGAGTTCAGCCCGCGGCGGCTGGCGTTGCAGAACGGGGACGCCGACATCATCGGCGTGGATCGCGCCAACCAACCGGCCGTGACCGGCATGTCGGGCGTGCGGATCGTCGACGACCTGGCCGAGTTGGTGACCTCGCCGGCGCTGTTTATGAATCTGAAGATCAACCCCGAGGCCAATCCGGACATCGGCAGCGGCAAACTGGACGGCAACGGCATCCCGCCGGACTTCTTCGCCGATGTCCACGTGCGGCGGGCGTTTGCCCATCTGTTCAACCGGGAGCGGTGGATTCAGGAAGCCCTCCGGGGCAAGGGGCGCGTCGCCAACGGCCCGATCCCATATGGCATGCTGGGCTACAATCCGAGGGGGAAGTGGTACGAGGTGAGCCGCGATCGAGCGATCGCGGAGTTCCGGGAGGCCCACGGCGGGCAGGTCTGGGACAAGGGGTTCAAGTTCAGCGTTCTGTTCAACACAGGCAACGTCTCCCGGCAGACCGCGGCGCAGATGGTCAAAGAGGCCGCGGAGGCGCTGAACCCCAAGTTCAAGATCGACGTCCGCGGTGTGACCTGGTCCTCCTACCTGGGCCTGATGCGCAGCAAGAAGCTGCCCATGTTCCTGGTGGGTTGGGCCGCGGACTACGCCGACCCCGACAACTTCGTCGTGCCGTTTATGCACAGCACGGGGACCTTCACGGGGCGGCAGGGCTACAGCAACCCCGAGGTGGACCGGCTGATCGAGGCGGCCGCCCGCGAGACCGATCCGAAGAAGCGGGAACAGATGTACTTCAAGCTCCAGGAGATTGCCTACACCGACGTGCCGACGATCTATATGGTGTACCCCGTTGGGTTCACCGTCATGCGCAACTGGGTGAAGGGCTGGTACCACAACCCCATCTTCTTCGGTTACGGGTACCTGTATACGATGTCGAAGGGGCAGTGACATCGTAGAGGTGAAAGGGGGACAGTTGGGGGCCGGGATCAGGCACATCCGGCCCCCAGCGTCTCGCTGCTGGCCGCGGTGAGCCGAAGATGACAACATTCATCGCCCGTCGCCTGTTGCTGCTGCCGCTGGTGGCTTTCGGCGTGACACTGCTGATCTTTGCCCTGCTGCAGTTCCTCAGCCCGGCGGAGCGTGCGGCGCTGTTCGTCACTGATCCGCGCCAGCTCACCCAGATCGACAGCATCATCCGCAAGTACGGGCTGGACCAGCCGGTGCACATCCAGTACTGGACCTGGCTGAAGAAGATCGTGCGGGGAGATCTCGGGTGGTCCCAGACGGCGCGCATGCCGACCGGCCGGGCCATCGCCACGTTCTTTCCTGCGACGCTGGAGCTGACGATCTATATCTTCGTGCCGCTCATCCTGATCGGCGTCTGGATGGGGACGCGGGCCGCGGTCCACAAGGATCGCTTCCTCGACCACTTCTCGCGCTTCTTTGCCATCTCGCTGCGCGGTCTCCCCTCTTTTGTCTGGGGGCTCATCGTGCTCATGATCTTCTACGGCTGGCTGAATTGGTTCCCACCGGGGCGGTTGTCGCTGGATGCCGAGCTCTTCGTGGCTTCCCCGGAGTTTCATCGGTACACAAGGCTCATGACGGTGGACGCCCTGCTCAACGGCCAATTCTGGATCTTTCTGGACGCGCTGCGCCACCTGGCCGGGCCGGTGCTGACGCTCATTCTCGTGGAGATGGCGCTGCTGGTGCGGATCACCCGTTCCTCGATGCTGGAGGTCCTGCGCCAGGACTACGTGCGCACGGCGCGGGCCAAGGGTCTGGACGAACCGGTCGTCATCAACCGCCACGCCCGCCGGAACGCCCTCATCCCGGTCATCACCCTGACCAGCTTGCTGTTCGTCGGCCTGCTCGGAGGTGTCGTGCTCGCCGAGACCATCTTCAACTATCCGGGGATCGGGAAGTGGGGCGCCGAGGCCGCGGTGCAACTGGACATTCCGGGGGCGACAGGATTTGCGATGTTCTTCGCGTTCCTGGTGGTGCTGGGGAACCTGACTGCCGACGTGCTCTACGCGGCGATCGACCCGCGTATCCGGCTACAGTGAGCTGACCGGATGAGTGTGCTCCGCGGTACCCTGACGCGCACTGCTCCGATCCAGGCCGTCACGGTCGTGGCCGCCGCGCTCGTGCTCCTCGTCGTCGTAGGCCTCCTGCTCCCCCCGGTCCGGACGCAGCTCACGCGCCACCCGTTCGACGTCGGGGCGTTCCTGGTCGTCGCCACGGTGATTACGGCCTTCTGGGTCTTTCCCACAGACCTCAGCAAACGCATGAAGCGCAATCCGCTCTCCGTGACTGGGTTCACGATCATTGCCCTGTTCGTGGTTGTGGCCGCCCTGGCCCCCGTGCTGGCTCCTCCCAAGGAGGGGACCCGTGATCCATACCTGATCCCGCACGAGGGGTTTCTCCCCGATCCTACCCCGCCGAGAGCCGGCCACCCGTTCGGAACGACCGGCAACCAGTATGACATCTACTACGGCATCATCTGGGGGACGCGCACCGCGTTCCGGGTGGCGCTGGTCGTGGTCGCGGTGTCCATGGCGATCGGTTTGATCCTGGGCAGTCTCGCCGGCTACTATGGCCGGCGCCTGGACGAGGTCCTGATGCGCATCACCGACATCTTCCTGGCCTTCCCGGGATTGGTGCTGGCCGTGGTGGTCACGGCGGTGCTCGGCAAAGGACTGGACAAGGTGATGATCGCGATCGCCGTGGTCGGCTGGCCCACCTATGCCCGGCTGCTGCGGGGGGACATCCTGTCCGTGAAGCAGCGGGACTTCGTCGACGCAGCGCGCGCTGCAGGGGCCGGCGACCTGCGCATCATCTTCCGGCACGTCATCCCCAATGCTATCTACCCCTTCCTGGTTGTGGCCGCGTTCGACATGGGGGTCATCGTGCTCGTCGCGGCCGCGTTGTCGTTCCTCGGCCTCGGGGCGGAGATCGGCTACGCCGACTGGGGCCAGCTCATCAACATGTCTCGGAGCTGGATCCTGGGGGTGCCAGGCAACCCGTTCATCTACTGGTACACCGTGATCTTCCCAGGGACGGTCATCTTCCTCTTCGTCCTCGGCTGGAACCTGCTGGGCGACGCCTTCCGCGACATCCTCGACCCCCGGCTGCGCGGCTCAAGCTAGCGGACTTTCCCACCAGTCCATCCTGGTCAGTTGACCGGGCACAGCGGATGTAGTACGTTGTATGTATTACACATCTTTCCGAGGTGCGCGGGAGATGCCGACCAGCGTCCGACTAGATCAGAGAACAGAGAGCATTCTGCGGAAGATCGCACGCCGGACCGGTCGTACGCGATCCGAGATCATCCGCCGGGCGATTCTCCGGTTCGCGGAGGAGACGGAACCGGCCCCCACTGGAACCCTGTACGATCGCGTCAAAGACCTCATTGGAGTGGTCAAAGGCGGGCCGCCGGATCTTGGCTCGAGATCCGAGGAATACCTGCGTGAGATGTTTGCCCGACGAAGGACCTCAAAGTGATCTCGTCCCGGCTGCTCATTGACACGGGCCCGCTGGTCGCGCTGCTGGATGAGAGCGAACGAGACCACGATCGATGCGTCCAAGTGCTGCGCCAGGCATCCTTACGTCTGTCCACCACATGGCCTGTCATCACCGAAGCGGCCTACCTCCTGGGATCCTGGTTCCGGGGACCGGACGCGCTGTTGGAGTTGATCGAGCGTGGGGATCTCACGCTGCTGCCGCTGGACGCCGCGGACGCGTCGCGCCTCCGCGCGTTGATGCACAAGTATCGAGATCTGCCCATGGAACTTGCCGATGCCTCCTTGGTCCGCGTTGCCGAGCGCGAGCTGATCGACACGGTCTTCACACTGGACAGGCGAGATTTCTCAATCTATCGACTACCTCGGGGGAAGGAGTTTACCATAGTGCCGTGAGCGCGATGATCGACCACCGCATCGTCGACCACGTGGGGCGTCTGGCCCGCCTGGAACTGACCTCCGAGGAGCGCGACCGCTTCACGCGCCAGCTGGCCGCGCTGCTCGAGTACTTCGCGATGCTGCAACGGCTGGACACGCAGGGTGTCGAGCCGACGTCGCACGTGATTGAGATGGCCAACGTCGTGCGCGAGGACACCCCCGGGCCGTGCCTGGGCCGCGACGCCGTCCTGGCCGCCGCGCCGGACCATGAGGACGGCTTCTTCAAGGTGCCGCCGGTGATCGAGTCGGAGACCCCGCCCTGATCGATCGTCCCGCCGTCGAGATCCTGGCCCGCCTCCGGGCGAACGAGGTCGCACCGAGCGACCTCGTTGCGCGCTACCTCGACCGCATCGCCGCGTTTGACCCGCACCTGCACGCGTTCCTGTCGCTCGATCCGGACCGCGTCCTGGCCCAGGCGCGAGCCTGGGATGACCGCTACGCGCGGGGCGACGGTCTGCCCCCGCTGGCCGGGCTGCCCGTCGCCGTGAAGGACAACCTGTGCACGGTGGACTTCCCGACGACGTGCGGATCCCGCATCCTCGGCCGGTGGATCAGCCCCTACGACGCCACCGTCGTGGCCCGCCTTCGCCGGGCCGGCGCGATCGTGATCGGGAAGACCAACCTCGACGAGTTCGCCATGGGCTCGTCCACCGAGAACTCCGCCTTCGGGCCGACGCGCAACCCGTGGGATCCTTCGCGGGTCCCGGGCGGCAGCAGCGGCGGCTCCGCGGCCGCGGTGGCGGCCTCCTTCGTTCCCCTGGCCCTGGGCAGCGACACGGGCGGCTCCATCCGCCAGCCGGCCGGGTTCTGCGGCGTCGTCGGGCTCAAGCCCACCTACGGCCGGGTGTCGCGGTACGGCCTGGTAGCCTTCGCCTCATCGCTGGATCAGGTCGGTCCGCTCGCAGCCACCGTGGCGGATGCGGCCCTGCTGCTTGGGGTCATCGCCGGAGGCGATCCGCGGGACTCCACCTCGGTGGAGGCGCCGGTGCCCGACTACACGCAATCGCTCACCGGGACGGTCCGGGGACTGCGCATCGGGCTGGCCCGCGAAGCGTTCGGCGAGGGACTCGATTCAACTGTCCGCGATGCCGTGATGGCGGCGTCGCGCGTCCTTGAGGCGCACGGCGCGGAGGTCATGGAGGTGTCGCTTCCGACCATCGCTTACGCGCTGCCGACCTACTACCTGCTGGCCACGTCCGAAGCGAGCACCAACCTCGCACGCTACGACGGCGTCCGCTACGGCCTGCGCGCAGCGGCCCCCGACCTCTACGCGATGTACACGAGGACGCGCCGGGACGGCTTCGGAGCAGAGGTGAAGCGGCGGATCATGCTGGGGACCTACGCGCTCTCGGCCGGGTACTATGAAGGGTTCTTCCTCAAGGCCCAGCGCGTCCGGACCCTGGTGCGATCCGACTTCGCGCGGGCCTTCGAGCAGGTCGACCTGGTGCTCATGCCGACCTCGCCGACGGTGCCGTTTCGCCTCGGCGAGAAGGTCGAAGATCCCCTGCAGATGTACCTGGCCGATGTGTACACCATCCCGGTGAACCTGGCCGGGCTGCCCGGCATCTCCGTGCCCTGTGGATTGGCCGGCGGGCTGCCGATCGGGCTGCAGCTGATCGGCCGCCCCTTCGACGAGGAGACGGTCCTGCGTGCCGCCCACGCCTACGAGCAGGCCACGGAGTGGCACCGGCGTCGTCCCCCGCTCGACGGGGCAGGCGACGAGACCGCGCGGCAGGGCGGGGGACGACGGTGAGCGCGCTCCGGGCGGGGGTGGAGTTCGAGGTCGTGATCGGCCTGGAGATCCACGTCCAGCTGCTGACGAGCTCGAAGATGTTCTGTGCCTGCCCCACGACCTTCGGCGCGCCTCCGAACACGCAGGTCTGCCCGGTCTGCCTGGGCCTTCCGGGATCTCTGCCTGTGCTGAACGGCCGGGCGGTGGACCTCGGCGTGCGCACCGCGGTGGCGCTCAACTGCACCGTCCATCCCCAGAGCCGGTTCCATCGGAAGAACTACTACTATCCCGATCTGCCGAAGAACTACCAGGTAACCCAGTATCAGTACCTCGTCCACCCGCCGCTGGCCACCGGCGGCTGGATGGAGATCGCCGCCGGCGGGCGCCGCCGCCGGATCGGGATCCGGCGCGTCCACCTCGAAGAGGACACCGGCCGGCTCGTCCATCCCGGGCACGGCCGGTACTCGCTCGTGGACTACAACCGCTCCGGCGTGCCGCTGATGGAGATCGTGACGGACCCGGACCTGCGCGCGCCGCAGGAGGCCCGGACGTTTCTGGCCCGCCTGCGGGCGGTCCTCCAGGCCATCGGCGTGAGCACCGGACGGATGGAGGAGGGCAGCCTGCGCGTTGACGCCAACGTCTCGCTGCGGCGGTTCGGAGAAGCCCTGGGCACGCGCACCGAGGTGAAGAACATGAACTCGCTGCGCTCCGTGGAGCGGGCGCTGCTGTTCGAGGTCGCCCGGCAGCGACAGGTGCTCACCGCGGGGGGAGCCGTGGAGCAGGAGACGCGCCACTGGGACGAAGACCGCGGGGTGACCTTCGCCTCTCGCTCCAAGGAAGAAGCCCAGGACTATCGCTATTTCCCCGAGCCCGATCTCGTGCCGCTGGTCGTGCCGCGCACCGCCGCCGAGGCGGCGGCCATGGGGGTGACGGCCGTCAAGGCCGTGGAAGAGGTCCGGGAAGACCTCCCCGAACTCCCGGAACAGCGGCGCCAGCGCTACCTGCGCGACTTCGGCCTGTCCGAGTACGACGCCGACCTCGTCACATCATCGGCGTCCATGGCGGCGTTCTTCGAGGAAACCGTGCGCCGCTTCCCGCAGCCCAAGACCGTAAGCAACTGGCTCGTCGGCGACGTCACCGCCTACCTCAACGCGGAGGGCAGGGAACTCGAGGACCTCCCGGTGACCCCCGACCACCTCGCCGAGCTGCTCCGCCTCATCGAGGCGGGCACCGTCAGCGGGCGGACCGCGAAAGAGCTGCTCCCCGAGATCCTGGCCTCAGGCGCACGGCCCGGGGATCTGGTGCGGGCCCGGGGCCTGGCGCAGATCAGCGATCGCGAGGCCCTCCAGGCCGTGGTGGAGGAGGTCGTCCGCGAGTACCCCGCGCCGGTGGCTGACGTGCGGGCGGGGAAGACTCAGGCGATGACCTTCCTCGTCGGCCAGGTGATGAAGAAGACCCGCGGACGCGCCAATCCTGAGATGGTCACGGCGCTGCTGCGTGAGCACCTGAGATCGCCATGACGCCCTCCCGACCGGCTCCGGCGTCGGCGCCTGGCCGCGTCCCGCCCGCAACGGGCCGTCCTCCCCGGGCGGGACAGACGGTCACGCTGACGTTTCGTGCCATGGATCCCGAGGGAAAGGCGGTGGGCGCCGTCGGCGGTCATCTCATCGCGGTGCCCTTTTCCATCCCCGGCGAGGAGGCCGTGGTGCAGATCGTGCGCGGCGGTCGCCCGGCCGAAGGGCGCATCGTCACTTTGCTGCGGAAGTCCGCGCACGCCGCGACGCCGCCGTGCCGCCATTTCGGCGTGTGCGGCGGCTGCCAGTGGCAGCACCTGACCTACGGCGCCCAGCTCCAGCACAAGACGGCGCTGGTGCGGGATGCGTTGGTCCGCGTGCTGGACGGTGCAGGAGGCGAGATCCGTCCCGCCGTCGGGGCCGGGCCGTGGGAGTACCGCAACAGGCTGCAGGCGGTCTTCGCCGTGCGGCGGGACCGGCTGGTGGCCGGGTACCACGCAGCCACCGAGGACCTGCGGGTCATCAACGTGCGCGAGTGTCCCATCCAGCAGGCGGGAAACGTGGCGGCGCTCGAGGCGGCGCGCGAGGTCGTGGCCCGGCTCGACCTGCCCGTGTACGATCATGCCTCCCGGCGGGGCCTGGCGCGGGGCGCCATCGTCCAGAGCGGGGCGACGACCGGCGAGGTGATGGTCATCCTCTCCACGGTCGGCGAACTCCCGGACCGCATGGAGTACGTGCGCCGCATGCGTGAGGCCGTGCCGCGGCTGGTCAGCCTCATCCTCTCGGTACAGCCCCGGCGCAGCCCGGAGCCGCTGGGTCGCCTGACGCTGCTGTGGGGCCGCCCCTACATCGAGGAGGAGGTGGCCGGGCTGCAGTGGCGTCTCTACGCGGCGCCGTCGATGCCGCCCAATCCCCGGGCCGTGCCGCTCTGGCTGGACGCCGTCAGGACGGCATTGGCCGCGGACGGCGGCGATGCCGTCATGGACGTCGCCTGCGAGGACGGTCTGGTCCCGCTCTGGCTGGCCCCGCGCGTCGGGCGGGTCGTGGGCATCGCCCCCACGCGGGAAGCGATGCACCGCGCCTGGGAGCACGCCCGCATCAACGGCATTGAGAACTGCGTCTTCTACACGCGCGATCCCGCCCGGGTGATCGAGAAACTGCGCGCCCGGGGCGAGCGGCTCGACGCCGCCGTCGTGGCCTCGCGGCGCGCACCGCTCGACGGGAAGATCGTTGCTGCCCTTGCCGCCGCCGGCGTCCGGCGGCTGGCCCTGACGGGCTCCTCGCTGCGACTGCTCGAGGCGGACCTGCTCGCCGCCCGGTCTGGTGGATTCACGGTCACCGCCGTCCAGCCCGTGGATCTCCTCCCGCAGACCAGCCGCGTGCACTGTGTCGTGGCGTTGCGTCGCGCCGGGTAGGACGCTGAGAGAGCGCACTCTACGGAGGGACAGACCATGACCCATGCCCGCGTCGTCACGCGCACGCTCCCCGGCCCGAAATCCAAGGCCCTCCTGGCGGAGAAGGAACGGTACGTCTGCAACGCCATCGGGATCCATCTGCCGGCCGTGGTCGAGCGGGCCGAGGGCGCCCTGCTTCACGACATCGACGGCAACACCTTCATCGACCTCTCCGGAGGTGTCGGCTGCCTCAACGTCGGTCACTCCCACCCCAGAGTCGTCCGCGCGATCGCCGAGCAGGCCGCCCGCTTCACCCACACGGACTTCAGCATCATGCCCTACGAGCCGTACGTGCGCCTCTGCGAGGTGTTGTGCCGGGCGGCCCCGGGCCCCCGGCCCAAGAAGGCGCTCCTCTTCAACTCGGGCACCGAGGCGGTGGAGAACGCCGTCAAGATCGCCCGCGCCGTGACCGGCCGCCCGGCGGTCGTCGCCTTCGAGGGCGCGTTCCACGGCCGGACCTACATGAGCCTGACGCTGACCAGCAAGGTCGACCCCTACAAGCGCAACTTCGGCCCGTTCATGCCGGAGGTCTACCGCACCCCATACCCGGACCCCTACCGGTCGCCGGCGCCCGATCCGACGGACTGGGCCATCCGCCGCCTCGAGCACCTCTTCCTGACGCACGTCCAGCCGGACCGGGTGGCGGCGATCGTCGTCGAACCCGTGCTGGGGGAGGGCGGTTTCGTCGTTCCGCCCGCGGATTTCTTCCGGCGGCTGCGCGAGGTCGCCGATCGCCACGGCATCCTGCTCGTCGTGGACGAGATCCAGACCGGCGTCGGCCGCACCGGGAAGATGTTCGCGGTGGAGCACTACGGCGTGGAACCCGACCTGATGACGGTGGCCAAATCCATCGCGGTCGGACTGCCTGTCTCCGCCGTCGTGGGCGTGCGGGACTACCTGGACGCCCTCCCGGAGGGGGCGCTGGGCGGGACCTACGTCGGTAACCCCGTCGCCTGCGCGGCGGCCCTGGCCGTCTTCGAGGTCGTGGCGGAGGAACACCTCCTGGATCGGGCCACCCGGCTCGGGACGCGCATGCTGGCGCGTTTCCGCCGACTGATGGAGCGCGCCGGCCTGGTCGGCGACGTCCGTGGGCTGGGCGCGATGGTGGCCCTGGAGCTGGTCCGTGACCGGGCGACGAAGGAGCCCGCCGCTCAAGAGACCCTCGAGGTGATCCGCCGGGCCATGCGCCGGGGGGTGCTGCTGCTGCGGGCCGGCCTCTACAACAACGTGGTGCGCATTCTCACCCCGCTGGTCATCACCGACGCGCAGCTGGACGAAGCGCTCGGGATCCTGGAGGAGACGATCCTCGAGGTGGCGGGGGAGGGCGCCGCGGCCGCACCGCGCACCGGGGGCACCCTCGAGTAGCGCGTGTCGCTTCCCGCAGGGGCCTGTTACAATGACCGAGAACCGGCTTAAGAGGTTCTCGGGCATGCCCACCCCATTCGTACACTGCCACCTCCATACGGAGTACTCTCTGCTGGACGGCCACAGCCGCATCCCCCCCCTCATCGCCCGGGCGAAGCAGCTGGAGATGCCGGCCATCGCCATCACCGACCACGGGGCGATGTACGGCGTGGTGGAGTTCTATACCCGGGCCCGGGAGGCCGGGATCGCGCCGATCATCGGTGTGGAGGCTTACGTCGCGCCGCGTACGCTTCTGGATCGCGATCCGAAGCTGGACGGTAACGCCTTCCACCTGGTGCTCCTGGCGATGAACGCCGAAGGCTACCGCAACCTGATCAGGCTCACCACCGCCGCGCACCTCGACGGTTTCTACTACAAACCGCGGATCGACAAAGATCTGCTGGCCCGCCACAGCGCAGGGCTGGTCGGGCTCTCGGGCTGCCTGAAAGGGGAGGTGGCCCAGGCCGTCCTGCGCGGGGATGAGTCATCGGCCCGCTCAGTCGCGGGCCGGTATAGTGAGATCTTTGGCCGCGGTAACTTCTACCTTGAAGTCCAGTCCCACGGTCTCCCCGAGCAGCGCCAGCACATCGCGGCGATGCGCGAGCTCAGCCAGGCCCTGGAGCTGCCGTTGATCGCAACCAACGACGTGCACTACGTGGAGCAGGGCGAGGCCGACGCCCAGGATGCGCTGATGTGCATCCAGATGAACATCAACCTGGACGTGGCGGACAAGCCGCGCATGGGCGGCACGCCGGAGTTCTACCTGAAGTCCGGGGACGAGATGGCCCGGGTGTTCGCGGAGCTTCCCCAGGCCCTGCGCGCCACGCTGGAGATCGCGGAGCGGGCGCAGTTCGACCTGGAACTGGGGAGTGTCAAGCTGCCCCGCTTCCCGGTGCCGGAGGGGGAGACGGCGGAAACCTACCTGCGCAGGCTGTGCGAGGCGGGCCTGCAGCAGAAGTTCCCGGCCGCCGCGCCGGACGCGCGGCGCCGACTGGATTACGAACTCTCCGTCATCGAGCGCATGGGGTTTGCCCCGTACTTCCTCATCGTCTCCGACTTCGTCAACTTCGCCAAGCGCAGCGGCATCCTGACCACGGTCCGGGGCTCCGCGGCGGGCAGCCTGGTGCTCTACACGCTCAACGTCACCGATGTCGATCCCATCGCCTACCGCCTGCCCTTCGAGCGATTCCTGAACCCCCAGCGGGTGACGATGCCGGATATCGACGTGGATTTCATGGACAGCCGGCGCGACGAGGTGATCCGCTACGTGGTGGACAAGTACGGCGCGGATCACGTCGCCCAGATCATCACCTTCGGCACGATGGGCGCGCGCCAGGCCGTGCGGGACGTCGGCCGCGTGATGGGGTTGCCCTACGGCGACGTCGATCGCATCGCCAAGCTCATTCCGTTCGGGGCTCCGCTGGACGAGGCCCTGCGCGGGGAGCCGGAGCTGCACCGCGCCGCGGAGGAAAATCCGCAGATCCGGCGGTTGCTGGACCTGGCCCGCAAGCTGGAAGGCGTGGCCCGCCACGCCTCCACGCACGCCGCGGGCATCATCATCTCGCGCGACCCGCTCACCGACCACGTGCCGCTCCAGCGCGCCACCAAGGGGGAGGCGCCGGGCGCGGCGCGCCCCGGCGAGGGCGAGGCCGCGGTCATGCCGATGACCCAATACGACATGACCGCGGTGGAGCGGATCGGCCTGCTCAAGATGGACTTCCTGGGGCTGGCCAACCTGACGATCCTCGACCGGGCGATGACCATCATCCGCAAGACGCGCGGGGTCACCATCGACCTGGCGGCCATCCCCCTGGACGACGGCAAGACCTTCGACCTGTTGTCCGCGGGCGAGACCGTGGGGATCTTCCAGCTGGAAGGCGCGGGGATGACCCGCTACCTCAAGGAGTTGCGCCCGACCAGCATCCAGGACATCATGGCCATGGTCGCGCTGTTCCGCCCCGGCCCCATGGCCAACATCCCGAGCTACATCCGGCGCAAGCACGGCCAGGAGCCGCCCACGGTGCTGCATCCCGACATGGAACCCGTGCTCCGGGAGACCTACGGCGTGATGGTCTACCAGGAAGACGTCATGGCCGTGGCCCAGGCGGTGGCCGGCTTCTCCTCGGCCGAGGCCGACGTCCTGCGCTACGCCATCGGCAAGAAGATCCGCGACAAGCTCCAGCAGCAACGGGCGAAGTTCATCGCCGGCTGCGTGAACCGCGGCGTGGCCGCGCACACCGCTGAGGCGATCTTCGAGCTGTTCGAGCCGTTTGCCCGGTACGGGTTCAACCGGGCCCACGCCGCCTGCTACGGGCTGATCGCCTACTACACCGCGTACCTCAAGGCCAACTACCCCGTCGAGTACATGGCGGCGGTGTTGAGCAGCGAGGCCGGCAACGCCGAGAAGGTCGCCGCCGCCGTGACCGAGGCGCAGCGCATGGGCATCAACGTCCTGCCGCCGGACGTCAATGAATCGTTCGAGACCTTCACGGTCGTGGGCGACGCCATCCGCTTCGGGCTCGCCGCGGTGAAGAACGTCGGGATGGGCGCGGTGGAGGTCATCCTCCAGGCGCGCAAGGAGGGCGGGCCGTTCAGCAGCCTGCTCGACCTGCTGGAGCGGATCGATCCCCGCGCCGTGAACAAGCGCGTCCTGGAGAGCCTGATCAAGGCCGGCGCCCTGGACTCCCTCGGCGGGCGGGCGCAGATGCTGGCGCTGCTGGACGGCTCAATCGACCAGGCGCAACGGCTGCAGCGCGAGCGCGCCTCGGGCCAGACCGGGCTCTTCGAGATGGGTCCGCCGCCGGCTGAGCCGGCGGCGATCCAGGTGGAGGAGTTCTCCCGCGAAGAACTGCTGCAAATGGAGAAAGAGATGCTCGGTCTGTACATCTCCGACCATCCGCTGCGTCACGTCCACGGAGCGCTGAGCGCGCGGGTCAACGTCGCCCTGCAGCATCTGGCCGACCTTCCGGATAAGACCACGGTCGTCGTCGGCGGCATCATCACCGGCGTGAAGCGCACCACGACGAAGAGCGGGTCGGCCATGGCCTTCGTGACCCTGGAGGACCTCACCGCCAGCGTTGAGGTGATCATCTTCCCCAAGACCTACGAGCAGGTACATTTCCTGCTCAAGCGCGACGCGGTGGTCGTCGTGCGCGGCAAGCTGGATGTCGCGGAGCAGCAGGCGAAGGTCCTGGCTGATCGGGTCCTGGCGCTCGAGGAGGCGGAGGAAGTGGAGCCGCTGGCCGCCCCGGGATCGGGGAACGGCGCGCACGGCCCCGGCCCGGAGCCGGCCCCGCCGGCCCGGAGTCTGCACCTGCGCGTGGATACCACGCGGTTCGGGGAAGAAGGGCTGCACCGCCTCCGCGATCTTCTCGGCCGCCGCCAGGGAGGGGATCCTGTGTTCCTGCACCTGGTGAGCGCCGGGCGGGAGGTCGTGCTCACCGCCCGCGAGCTCCGCGTGGCTGCGACGCCCGAGCTGCACGGCGAACTGGAGGCGCTGCTGGGCAGGGGAAGCGTATGGCAGGAGTGACCCCTCGCAGCCCCCGCCTGACCCTGTGGCATCTGGCCATGACGCTGACCATGGTGGTGCTCGGGTTCCTCATCATCATCCAGAGCCGGGCCGGCCGGGCGCTCACCTCCCAGGTGCCGGTGCCGACCCGGAACGTCTACGCCCTGGCGACGCTCCTGCGCGAAGAGCGGGACGCCCGGCTCTCGCTGGAGTCCCAGGTGACCGGTCTGCGCAGGCAGCTGGAGACCTACGAGCGGGCGGCCAGCGAGGGCCGCAGCCTGCAGGAGGCGATGGGCCGTGAGCTCGAGACCCTGCGCGTGGCCCTCGGTCTGAAGACGATGCGGGGACCGGGGGTCATTGTGCGGCTGGCCGATCCGAGGACGCAGCCCAAGGGCACGACGCCGGTGGTCGTCAACTATCAGGACATCGTCGCCGTGGTGAACGAACTGTGGGCGGCCGGGGCGGAGGCGATCGCCGTGAACGGCCAGCGCCTCAGCGCGACGACCGGGCTCAGCCAGGTCAGCGGCACCGTCGTCATCAACCTCCAGCGGCTGACGGGCCCGTTCGAGATCGTGGCCATCGGCGATCCTGCGACGATGGAGGGAGCGCTCAACATCCGCGGCGGGCTCCTCGAGGGCTTGCGGGCCCTGGGGCTGACCATCCACGTCTTCCGCCGCGACGCCCTCACCGTGCCGGCCTACAAGGGACCCCTCACCTTCGAATACGCGAAGCCCGCGGAATGATCTACGACGTCGTCATCGCCGGAGCGAGTTTCGCCGGCCTGGCCGCAGCGCAGCGGCTGCGCGGCCGCGTGCTCCTGTTGGACAAGGCCCCGCTCGGCGCGGAGCAGACCTCCGCCTGCGGCGCGCCGCTGTCCATCGTCAGGGCGATGAAGGCGGAGGCCTCAGTGCAGCAGGTCCACGACTCGCTGGTCCTGCACACGCCGGATCGAGAGGCCGTGTGGCCGTTGCCCGAAGCATTCTGCACATTCGATTACCGTCGCTTCTGCGAACTCGCCTTCGCCCGCACCACCGCGGAGTTTCGGCAGGTCACCGTCGTGCGCCGGAACGGGCGGAGCCTCGTCACCGGCGAGGGTGAGATCACCGGCCGGTTTGTGATCGACGCCACCGGGTGGCGTGCCGTACTGGCCGGCGGGCCGGCCAGCCGGTACGTGAATCGTCGTATGATGGCCTTCGGGATCGAGACCGAGATCGAGACCCCGTTCCCGCCGGGACTGCACTTCTACTTCTTGCCGGAGGTCCGGGATGGGTATGCCTGGGCATTTCCATGTCGTCAGACCGTCCGCTTCGGCGTGCTGAGTTACCTTGGTCGCACCAGACTTGCGGACGGGCTGACCAGGTTTCTGAGGCGTTTCGACCTCAGGGCGGGCGCAATCCACGGTGGTTATTTGGCCTCGGGTCTCCGCGCGCCGATCGTGGACGATGTCTTCGTCGTCGGTGACGCCTCCGGGCAATGCCTGCCGCTCACCGGTGAAGGAATCCGGACCGCCGTCCTCGCCGGCTGGAAAGTGGGTGATCTCCTTCAGCAACTGCTGGACGGCGCGTGCACCACGGAGGAGGCGGTGCGGGAGTACACAGCGTTTGTCGCGGCGGGGCGACGAGCCTTCCGCGCCCTGACCTGGGGCAACATCGCGCTGTTGCTCATGCCGCTGCGCCTGACCGGTGCTGCGGCCGCCTTCCTTTCCCGACCCGGCCCGCTGGCCGGCTTCATGCGGCGTTACCTCGGCGTTTTCGCCGGTCCCGTCCCCGCGCTTCGATAGCGTTCCACCACCACGAGCACCGGTCCGATCCCCAAGGCGATGACATAGCCATAGGGCAGGAGCCCTGCCATCAACCCGATGAGCAGCGCCAGGCGTAGTTGCGTGCGCGCGTCGTCCAGCCGGCCGACGAGCGCCATCAGGCCGAGTCCCTCGAACAGCAGCAGCACGCCGAGCATCGGCAGCGGGAAGACGTGGATGATCCGGTCGAAGCCGCCGCTGAAGGCGAGCCCCAGAATCAGGTAGAACGATCCGTAGATGATGACCGACCCGCCCGTGCGTGCTCCAAACGTGTAGTGTCCGACGAACCCGCCGGAGCCGTGGCAGGTGGGAACCCCGCTCAGGAACGGATTCACGAGGTTCATCAGCGCATACGTCGTCCCGATCTTCCGGAGGGAGAGCGGCCGATCCGGCATGAGGTCGCGCGCCGTCTGCTGAGTGGCGAGCACCGAGTTCCCGAGCGACAGCGGGATCTGCGGCAGGGCGAGCAGGACCAGACCCGTGAGGACGTCCGCCGTGCCGGGAACGCGCACGGTGGGCAGACGGAGTCCCACGCTCCCGGTGACCGCGCCCGCATCCAGCGTGAATCCGAAGGCGTAGATGATCCCCAACGCGATGACGAAGAGGGCGGCGGGGAACCGCCGGTTCCCGAGCAGGAACACCACGATCAGAAAGGCCACCGTGGCCAGGATGTAGCCGCGAACACCTTCCGCCAGCACGTACTCGCGCAGGGCCAGCGAGGCGAGCTGCAGCCCCAGCCCGAACTGGATCCCGCGGATCACCGTGGAGGGGATGATGCGCGCCAGCCAGGTCAGCAGGCCGGTGGCGGCGAGCATGAGCATGATCATGCCCACGGCCAGTCCCCCGCCGTAGAGCACTCCCGCGGCCAGCTTGCGGCCGATGACGATCGCGGCCATCGCCTTGAGCGGCTGCACCGGCATCGGCATCCGGTAGATCAGCCCGGTTGCGATCTGCATGACCCCGAACATGATCAGCACGCTCGCGCTGTCCAGACCCGCGACCAGGATCATGCCGACAATCAGAGGGAGGTCGGTCCCGATGTCCCCGAAGGCGCCCGCCAGTTCGTTGCGGTCAAAGCGGATGGCGGGGCGGGCGGGACCACCCCGATCAGCGACCGATTCCGGAGGCGTGCCGGGCACGTCAGCCTAGTTCGCACGCGTCGCGGCAAACCCTGCGTCAGCGCGCCGCTTGACTTGGATATCTAGTCAGACTAGTCTGTATTGCGGCGGGACGCACTGTGGAGGAGCGCCGATGGCGCAGACCTATTCGGTGTATGAGGCGAAAGCGCGTTTCAGCGAGATCATCCGAAAGGTGCGGATGGGGCAGCGGGTGATCATCTCGTACCGGGGGCAAGAGGTCGCCGAGGTCCGTCCCGTGGAGACGGCCCGGCGTGGTCTTCCTGGACGACTGAGGCAGTGGGAGGAGGAGGGGTTGATCGCTCCAGCCGGTGAACCCACGCGACCCCTCCGTCCCCTGGCCCGAAGACCTGGAGCGCTGAAGCGCTTCGTGGAGTCCCGGGAGTGACTGTCGCCTACATTGATACATCCTGCCTTGTCGCCGTGGCCTTTGACGAACCCGGGGCCTCCCAGGTGGCCAGGCGCCTCGATCGCTATGATCGCCTGCTCGCCTCCAACCTGCTGGAGGCCGAGCTGCGATCCTCGCTGGTCCGGGAGGAGGTGGAGGAACGCGCCGATGCCTTGCTGTCCTGGATCAGCTGGATCTATCCCAACCGGCCGCTGAGTCCGGAGTTCAGGCGGATTGCCGGGGTCGGCTCCGTGAAAGGGGCCGACATGTGGCACCTGGCGCACGCCTTGTTCCTGGCCCCGGACGGCAAAGGGATTGACTTCCTGACGCTGGACCGCCGGCAGGGTGACGTTGCCGCCGCCCTGGGATTCAAGGTGAAGATGTAGTACTCTGGGGAAGGTCCGCGCCGGGGTGGCGGAACTGGCATTCGCGGCGGCCTCAAAAGCCGCTGGGCCGCAAGGTCCGTGCGGGTTCGACTCCCGCCCCCGGCACCACGTAGATGCTTCAGCGCCGGATTAGGCGCGCGCCGCGTACAGGCGCCACTCGCCGGGAACGCCTCTGAGCACGTGGCTGCCGCGATCCTCGAACTCGATCCCCGACCCGGCGACGAGGTCTTTCACCGTGCTCGACACGAGGACTTCGCCAGGCTGCGCCAGGGCGGCCACGCGCGCCCCGATGTGGACGGCGATGCCGCCAACACCTGCTCCCATCACCTCGACTTCGCCGGTATGCACCCCCGCGCGGATCTGCAGTCCCATACCATGGACGGCGGCCGCGGCGCTCGCGGCGCAGCGGACGGCGCGCGCCGGACCGTCGAAGATCGCCAGGAATCCATCTCCTGCCGTATCTACTTCACGCCCGCGGTACCGGTCCAGTTCGCGGCGGATCGCGGCGTGGTGAGCTTCGAGGAGCTCCCGCCAGCGCCGGTCCCCAAGCGCCGCGGCGCGCTCGGTCGACCCGACGATGTCGGTGAACAGCACGGTGGCCAGCCGGCGGTCCGGCTCGGGGCCGCGGCGAATGCCCGTCAGGAATTCCTCAATCTCGTCGAGGATGGCATCCTGATCGCCAAACCAGGGGATGTGGTCATTTCCCGGTAACTCGACGTACTTCGCGCCTGGGATCTGTCGCGCCATCCACCGGGCCCCACCCACATCGATGTCCATGTCACCACGGCGATGCATGATCAGGGTCGGGACACGGATGGTCGGAAGGATGGCCCGGATATCGACTTGCGTGTTCATCCTGGCCAGGGCCAGCGCCGCGCCGGGGCTGGCCGCCGACCGCAGGTAGCGGGCCATCCACTCCCGGATCCGTGGGTCGTGCGCCGCGCTGGGCGCGATCGTGGTGATGTCAACGTCCCCGCCCCAGCCGTGCTCGATCAGGTCGTAGAATCGCTGCCGCTCTTCGGGCGTCGGCGCCCAGGGGTAATCGGGAGCCCAGATCCGCTTCGCGTAGGATCCGTAGACAATGAGGGCGGTGGTGCGGTCCGGATAGGTTCCGGCGAAGAGGACACTCATCGGGCCGCCCTCAGAAACGCCGAACAGCGCCGCGCGCTCCGCCCCGGCGGCGTCCATCACGGCCCGCACATCGTCCATGCGCTGCTCGAGCGTTGGCAGCGCATGGATGGGTACCCGGTCCGACATCCCGGTGCCGCGTTTGTCGAAGAGAATGAGCCGCGAGAACGAGGCCAGGCGCTCCCAGAAGCGGGCGACGGTCGGCTCCTCCCAGGCGAGCTCCAGGTGAGTGATCCACCCCATCACATACACCAGGTCGCGCGGACCCTCACCCACCACCTGGTAGGCAATGTTCACGTCCCCGCTCCTGGCGTAGCGCGTGGCCGGTCGCATCTCTATGTCCTCGCGGCGAGAATTCGCCACTCGTTCGCCAGCCGCCGCCGGAAGGCGTCATCTCCCAGGCGGCTCGGCGCCAGTCCCTTCATCCGGGCCTCGATGAACCCCGCTCTGCCCCATTCCCGGCCGAGCCGCTCCTCGTAGGCATCGTGCTGCTCCGCCGACGGCCTCGAGGGGGTCTCCTCGGTGCGGGTGCCGGTGGCGTACCTGACCGCGGAGGGGAGCTCCCGGGCGGCCTCGAGGCGTGAGGTGAAGCCCGGGGTGTGCACAAGGTCGATCGGCCCGTCGCCGACCACCTGGTAGGCGACGTAGACGTCGCCGCTCCGTGCGTATCGCGTCTCGGGAGGCTTCAGAGCCATGGCTCTCGGTCTCGCCGCTGTCCGGTCGCGTCGGGAATGAACAGGTACTACAATATACCAGATGACTTCCGGCGGTTCCCCTAGCCGCAAGCTTGTGCTGATCGATGCCAACGGCCTGGTGTACCGGGCCTTCTTCGCGCTCCCGTACATGACGACGACCGACGGCCGGCCGACGAATGCGATCTACGGCTTCACGAGCATGCTCCTGAAGATCCTCGACGAGGAGCGGCCCGACCACATCGCCGCGGCGTTCGACAAGGCCCTGCCCACATTTCGCCACGAGGCGTTCAAAGAGTACAAAGCCACGCGGCAGCGGATGCCGGATGATCTCCGCCCGCAGATGGCCGCGGCCAAGGAGATCCTCGAGGCCCTGGCCATCCCCATCTACGAACTCGCCGGGTACGAGGCGGACGACATCCTGGGCACGATGGCGCGGAAGGCGGCGGCCGAGGGATTCGACGTGCTCATCGTCACCGGCGACCTGGATTGCCTGCAGCTGGTGGACACCAAGATCCGGGTGATGATGACCAGCCGCGGCATCACCGAGACGGTCGTGTACGACGCCGCGAAGGTCCGCGAACGCTTCGGCTTTGATCCCGCGCGATTGCCCGACTACAAGGGCCTCAAGGGGGATGCCACCGACAACCTCCCCGGCGTTCCGGGGGTCGGCGAGAAGACGGCGAGCCAGCTGATCCAGCAGTTCGGCGAGGTCGAGGACATCCTGGAGCATCTCGATCAGCTGTCGCCCAAGCTCAAACAGGCCATCGGCCAGGCGGCCGAACAGGTGCTGCAGAGCAAGCATCTGGCGACCATCGTCACCGACGTGCCCGTGGAGTGGACGTGGGACGATCTCCGCCGCCGCCCGCCGGACCGCGCTCGGGTCCGGGAGCTGTTCACCGCGCTGGAGTTCAAGAGCCTGATCGATCGCGTCGGCGTGGTTCCCGAACCGCGGCCAGAGGGTGCGTACAGCGCGTCCGCCTCACCGACCGAACTGGCGCGGTGGGCCGATCATGCGGAGGCGGTGGGTTTCCGTCTCCTGCGCGGTGAGGGTCATCCCCTGACGGCGCGGTTGGAGGGCATCGCCCTCTCGATCGCGCCGGGTGAGGCACGCTATCTGCGCGTTGACGATACGCTTCCCGAAGCGCTGCGCCCGCTGATGGAGTCCGACGTGGCGAAGACCAGTGCGGACGTGAAGGCTGACCTCTTGACACTGCGACGCTTCGGCCTGCGGCCTCGCGGACTCGACTTCGATGTCCCCCTCGCCTCGTATCTGATGAACCCGGGGCGGCGGACGCACACGCTGGGCACCGCGTCCTGGGAGTTCCTGGGCTGGCGCCTGCGCTCCGACGAGGCGCAGCCCGATGCCGTGCAGGGCGGCCTTGGTCTGAGTGGAGATGCGGTCACGGAGGCCTGCGAGGAAGCCGATGTGCTGGGGCGCCTGCGCACCGTGATGACCGAGCGGATGCAGGAGCGCGACGTCTTCGAGTTGTTCCGTGAGATCGAGATGCCGCTCGCGGCCGTCCTCGCCGACATGGAGGCGGCCGGCGTGGCCGTGGATGTGCCCTACCTGCGCGAGCTCTCCACGGAGATGGACGGGCGGCTGGCCGACCTCACCGCAGAGATCTACCGGTTGGCGGGAATGGAGTTCAACATCGGCTCGACGAAGCAGCTCGGCTTCGTCCTCTTCGAGAAGCTGCGGCTGCCGACGTTGAAGCGGACGAAGACGGGCTACTCCACCGACGCCGAGGTGCTGGAACAGCTGGCCCCACAGCACGAGATCGTGGCCAAGATCCTGGAGCACCGCGAGCTCAGCAAGCTCAAGCAGACGTACATCGACGTCCTCCCGGACGTCATCAACCCGCAGACCGGGCGCGTCCACGCGGTGTTCAACCAGACCGTGGCCGCGACCGGACGGATCATCACTACCGACCCCAACCTCCAGAACATCCCGATCCGCACCGACGAGGGCCGGAAGATCCGCCGGGCGATCATCGCGGGGTCCGGCCGCCTGCTGCTCGCCGCGGACTACTCCCAGATCGACCTGCGCGTGATGGCGCACGTCACCGGCGACCCCGGCCTGCTGGAGGCCTTCGAGCGCGGGGATGACATCCACACCGTCACCGCGGCGGAGATCTTCGGCGTGCCGCGCGATGCGGTGACGCCCGAACTCCGCCGGCGCGCCAAGGTCATCGTCTTCGGCGTGGCCTACGGCATGACCGAATACGGGGTGGCCACGCAACTGGGGATCGGCAAGGACGAGGCGCGCGCCTACATCGAGCAATACTACGCCAGATACCCCAAGGTCCGGCAATACATGGTGGAGATGGTTGAGCAGTGCCGGCGGGACGGCTACGTCACGACGATCATGAACCGCCGTCGGTACATCCCGGAGGTCCTGACCCGGAACCGCCCGATCCGCGAGGCCGCCGAACGGACCGCGATCAACACGCCGATCCAGGGCGGCACCGCCGACATCATCAAGAAGGCCATGGTCGATCTGGCCCGGGATGTCCTTCCTCGGTTCCCGCGGGCGATGATGACCCTCCACGTCCACGACGAGCTGCTCTTCGAAGCACCGGAGCAGGAGCTGCGCGCACTCGCCCCGGAGGTGAAGCGGGCGATGGAAGACGCCTTCGCGCTGCGGGTGCCGCTGCGCGCGGATCTACGAATTGGTCCAAACTGGCGCGACATGACCCCGCTGTGAAAGTGATCGGCATCACCGGCGGGATCGCTTCGGGGGTCACCCTCGTCGCCCGGATGTTCGGAGAACTGGGGGCCGTCGTCATCGAGGCGGACCAGGTGTCCCGCGAGGTCGTCCGGCCGGGGACGGACACCTACCGCGCAATCGTCGACGCCTTCGGGCGCGAGGTCGTGGCCGCCGACGGCGCGCTGGACCGCCGCCGGCTCGGCCAGATCGTCTTCGACGATCCCGCGGCGCGCGCGCGGCTCAACGCCATCACGCATCCGGCCATCCGGCGCCGGATCTGGGAGCGCATCGAGCAGATCCGTCGCGATACGCCGGACGCGGTCGTGATTGTCGACATCCCGCTGCTGCTGGACACCGCAGGTCCCGAGACCTTCAACCTGGACGGCGTCATCGTCGTCGCCGCCACTCCGCAGCTGCAGGTCGAACGGACGATGCGACGCGACGGCCTCAGTCGGGAGGACGCTCAGCGCCGGCTGGAGGCCCAACGGCCGGTGGCGCTGAAGGCGACCGAGGCGGATTGGGTGATCGATAACTCCGGCGCAATCGCGCAGACCAGGGCCCAGGTCGAAACGCTCTGGCGGGAGTTGACCACCGCGAACAACTGATCGCCTTACCGAACGCCTCCTCAGCGGTCTTGAGGGGGACCGGTGGACCGCCGTTTTGGCCCGATGCTATACTTTTCTTATGCTCTTTCGCCGGAGGCTCCCTAGCGGTGCCGCAGTTTGAGATGGTCACAGAGATGCAGCCCCGGGGCGACCAGCCCCAGGCGATCGCCGGACTCACGGAGAGTATCAAGCAAGGTCACCGCTACCAGACCCTGCTCGGCGTGACGGGCAGCGGGAAGACCTACACCATGGCCCGGGTCATCGAGCAGATCCAGCGGCCCACCCTGGTCCTGGCGCACAACAAGACGCTGGCCGCGCAGCTGTACAGCGAGTTCCGCGAGTTCTTCCCGAAGAACGCCGTCCGGTACTTTGTCTCGTACTATGACTACTACCAGCCCGAGGCGTACGTCCCGCAGACCGACCTCTACATCGCCAAGGACGCGTCGATCAACGACGAGATCGACCGCCTCCGCCACGCCTCGACCAAGGCGTTGATGGAGCGTCCCGACGTCATCGTCGTCGCCTCGGTCTCCTGCATCTACGGCCTGGGCCGTCCCGAGGACTACAAGGAAGTGATGCTGCTCGTCCGCAAGGGCGAGCGGCGCAGCCGGGAAGGGATCCTGCGCGGGCTGGTCGACATCCAGTACGAGCGCAACGACATCGACTTCGCCCGCGGCCGCTTCCGGGTGCGCGGCGACGTGATCGAGGTCCATCCGGCCTACGAAGACCGCGCCGTCCGCATCGAGCTGTTCGGCGACGAAGTCGACCGCATCATGGAGCTTCACCCGGTCACCGGCGAGATCATCGAGGAGAAGAGCACCGTCGCGATCTGGCCGGCGAAGCACTGGGTGACGACCGACGAGCGGCTGGAGCGCGCCCTGGAGAGCATCCAGGCCGAGCTGCGTGAGCGCGTGGCGTGGTTCAAGAGTCAGGGGAAGCTTCTCGAGGCGCAGCGCCTGGAGTTCCGCACGAAATACGACCTGGAACTCCTCCGCGAGGTCGGCTACTGCCCCGGGATCGAGAACTACTCTCGCCACCTGGACGGGCGCGCGCCCGGCCAGCGGCCCGGCTGCCTGCTGGATTACTTCCCGAAAGACTACCTGATGTTCATCGACGAGAGTCACGTCACCGTGCCGCAGGTGCACGGCATGCTGGAGGGCGACCGCTCGCGCAAGCAGAACCTCGTCGAGTTCGGCTTCCGGCTGCCCAGCGCCTTCGACAACCGGCCGCTGTCCTGGGAGGAGTTCGAGGGGTTGATCAACCAGGTGGTCTTCGTTTCCGCGACCCCCGCGGAGTACGAGCGCCGGGTCAGCCAGACGATCGTCGAGCAGATCGTCCGGCCGACCGGCCTGGTCGACCCGTACGTCGAGGTCCGGCCGGCCAAAGGACAGATCGACGACCTGATGGCGGAGATCAAAGCCCAGGTGGACAAGGGCCAGCGCACCCTCGTCACGACGCTGACCAAGCGCATGGCCGAGGACCTCACCGCCTACCTCCAGGAGATGGGGCTGAAGGTGCACTACCTGCACTCTGAAGTGGAGACGCTGGACCGCGTGCAGATCCTCAAGGACTTGCGCCTCGGGACCTATGATGTGCTCGTCGGCATCAACCTCTTACGGGAAGGGTTGGACCTCCCGGAGGTCTCGCTGGTCGCCATCCTGGACGCGGACAGGGAAGGGTACCTGCGGTCCGAGACGTCGCTGATCCAGACGATGGGACGCGCCGCCCGCCACATCGGCGGGCGGGTCTTGCTGTACGCGGATGAAGTGACGGAGTCGATGATCAGGGCCATCGCCGAGACGAACCGCCGCCGCGAGATCCAGATCAAGTTCAACGAAGAGCACGGGATCACGCCGGAGTCGATCGTGAAGCCGATCCGCGATCTGATCGACCTGGCGGAAGTCGCGGAGGAGATCGCCACCTACAAGCCGTCGGAAGAGGTCCTGACGGCGAACGAGCTGATCAAGCTGGCCGAGACCCAGCGCGCCAAGGTCCCCTGGGACATCGCCCGCCTGCTGATGCTCTCCCCGCAGGAGCTGGAGCAGACCATCGAGTCGCTGGAGCGCGAGATGCGGCGGGCCGCGGGGAACATGGAGTTCGAGAAGGCCGCGGTGCTGCGCGACCAGATCAGTGAGCTGAAGAAGGGGATCGGCGAGCCGTTCTTTGCCGGTGCCGGCTCGGGACGCGGTCCCGGCGGTCGCCGCGGGGGAATGCGGCGGGGCCGCGGGCGGTACGGGCGCCGGTAGATGAGATCTGATGCCGCAGGATAAGATCGTCGTTCGCGGCGCGCGCGAACACAACTTAAAGAACGTCACCGTCGAGATCCCGCGCGACCGGTTCGTCGTGCTGACCGGGATCTCGGGCTCGGGGAAGTCATCGCTGGCCTTCGACACGATCTACGCCGAAGGGCAGCGCAAGTACGTCGAGTCGCTCTCCGCCTACGCCCGCCAGTTCCTGGGCCTGATGGAGAAGCCCGACGTCGACCACATCGACGGGTTGTCGCCGGCCGTCTCCATCGACCAGAAGGGGGCTCCCCGCAACCCTCGCTCCACCGTCGGCACGGTCACGGAGATCTACGACTACCTGCGTCTGCTGTATGCCCGGGCCGGCCAGCCGCACTGTCCCGTCTGCGGCCGGCCGATCAGCCGCCAGTCCCGGGAGCAGATCGTGGAGCGCATCCTGGCCCTGCCGGAGGGGTCGCGCATCCAGGTCCTGGGCCCGGTGGTGCGCGGCCGCAAGGGCGAGTACCGGCAGCTGTTCGAGGACCTGCGCCGCCAGGGATTCGCCCGCGTGCGCGTGGACGGCATCGTCTACGAGCTGGGCGAAGAGATCCCGCTGGACAAGAACAAGAAGCACTGGGTCGAGGTGGTGGTCGACCGCATCGTCACCCGGCCCGACGTCAAGACGCGCCTGGCCGACTCGCTGGAGACCGCGCTCAAGCTCGGCCAGGGGATGGTCTACATCGACGTCCTGGACGAGCGCGCCGGAGGAGAGGAGCGGAAGCGCCCGCCCCGGCGCGCCCACGAAGATCCCACCGAGGGGCTGATGATCTTCAGCCAGCTCTTCGCCTGTCCGGAGCACGGCTCGGTGCTGCCGGAGATCGAGCCGCGCGTCTTTTCCTTCAACAGCCCGTACGGGGCCTGCCCGACCTGCAGCGGGCTGGGGTTCAAGCAGGAGTTCGACGCCGACCTCGTCCTGGACTGGGACAAGTCGCTGAGCGACGGCGCGGTGGTGCCCTGGGCCGCGTCCACCAGCGAGTACTACTACGAGCTCCTGCAGTCGCTGGCCGCCCACTATCGCATCGACATGAAGACACCGCTGCGGCGGCTGCCGAAGGCGTTCATCGACGTGCTCCTGCACGGCAGCGCGCAGCAGTTCCGCGTCCGCTACCACAACAAGTGGGGTGCCCTGCGCGTCTACGAGACGAAGTTCGAAGGCGTGCTGCACCAGCTGGAGCGGCGCTACCGCGAGACGGACTCCGAGTACATGCGCGAGGAGTACGAGCAGTACATGACCACCCTGCCGTGCCCGACCTGCCAGGGGACCCGGTTGAAGAAGGAGTCCCTCAGCGTCCGGGTCGGCGGGAAGAACATCGCCGAGCTGACCGCGTTGACCGTTCGGCAGTCACTGGACTTCTTCAACGTGCTCGCGCTCTCCGAGCGCGAGCAACTTATTGCCCAGCAGATCCTTAAGGAGATCAAGGCCCGGCTCGGCTTCCTGGTGAACGTGGGCCTCGACTACCTCACACTGGACCGCACGGCCACCACGCTGTCCGGGGGGGAGGCGCAGCGCATCCGCCTGGCCACGCAGATCGGCTCCGGGTTGATGGGCGTGCTCTACGTCCTGGACGAGCCGAGCATCGGGCTGCACCAGCGGGACAACCGGCGGCTGATCGACACGCTGATGTCGCTGCGCGACCTGGGGAACACCATCCTGGTCGTGGAGCACGACGAGGAGACGATCCGCTCCGCGGACTGGGTGGTGGACATCGGCCCCGGGGCTGGCGCCCACGGCGGCCACATCGTGGTCACCGGCACGCCGGCGGCGATCGCCGCCCATCCGCAGTCGATCACCGGCCAGTACCTCTCCGGCCGGCGGGTCATTCCGATACCGCCGCGGCGCCGGTCTGACAACGGCAACGCGGTCGTCGTGCGGGGGGCCCGCGAGCACAACTTGAAGAACATCGACGTCCGCTTCCCGCTCGGGGTCTTCGTGGCGGTGACCGGCGTCTCGGGATCCGGGAAATCCACGCTGGTGGACGAGATCCTGTATCGGGCGCTGACCGCCAGGCTGCACGGTACCCGGATCCGTCCCGGGGCGCATGCCCGAATCGACGGGGTCGAGCACGTGGACAAGGTCATCAACATCGACCAGTCCCCGATCGGCCGCACGCCGCGCAGCAATCCGGCCACCTACACGAAGACCTTCGACCTGATCCGGGACCTCTTCGCCCGGACGCCGGACGCCAGGATGCGGGGCTTCGGCCCGGGCCGCTTCTCGTTCAACGTCCGGGGCGGGCGGTGCGAGGCCTGCGAGGGCGACGGCATCGTGCGCATCGAGATGCACTTTCTGCCCGACGTCTACGTCCCGTGCGAGGTGTGCAAGGGCAAACGCTACAACCGCGAGACGCTGGAGGTGCTCTTCAAGGGCAAGAGCATCGCCGACGTGCTGGCCATGACCGTGGCGGAGGCCCTGCAGTACTTCGAGAACATCCCGCGCGTCCGCAAGAAGCTGCAGACGCTGTTCGACGTGGGCCTGGGCTACATCCAGCTGGGGCAGCCGGCGACGACGCTGTCCGGCGGAGAAGCCCAGCGGGTCAAACTGGCCACCGAGCTCTCCCGCCGCGACACGGGGAACACCCTCTACATCCTGGACGAACCGACGGTGGGGCTGCACTTCGCCGACGTCGAACGCCTCCTCCAGGTGCTGCACCGGCTGGTGGACGCGGGGAACACGGTCGTGGTCATCGAGCACAACCTGGACGTGATCAAGACCGCGGACTGGATCATCGACCTGGGCCCGGAGGGGGGCGAACTAGGCGGGCAGGTGATCGCCGAGGGTCCGCCGGAAGCGGTCGCGGCGATGCCCCAGTCCTACACGGGGCAGTTCCTCCGGCGGGTGTTCGCCAAGGCGCCGGATCTCGTGCTGGCGGGGAACGGGCGGAGGCGGAACGGGCGCACGAACGGACGCCGGCGATAGCGACCGAGCTCGAGGAGGCGCTCCCATGAAGATCGATCGCTTCGAGATGGAGCGGTTCCAGTCCACGTGGGAGACCACGGTCGCCTACAACCTCTCCGAAAGCGGCATCCAGCCGCTCTCGCTGGCCGCTCTGGTCGATCACACCTGGGTCCAGGAAGTCCTGGCCCACGAACCGCTCGGCTACGGTCACACGAACGGGAGCCCGGAGTTACGCGCCGAGATCGCGGGCCTCTACCCTGCGGCGGGCGCGGAGAACGTCCTGGTCACCACCGGGACGGCCGAAGCCAACTTCCTCGTCGCCTGGTCACTGCTGGAGGCGGGGGATGAGGCCGTGGTCATGCTCCCCAACTACATGCAGCTCCCCCTGCTGGCCCGGGCCTGGAGCGGGACGGCCCGGGAGTGGTGGTTGCACTGGAGCGAGAGCGGGTGGGTGGCCGACGTCGACGAACTTGCCCGCCTGGTCACGCCTCGCACGAAGGCCATCTTCGTGTGCCACCCCAACAACCCCACGGGCGCGGTGTTCTCCGTCGAGACGTTGAACGCCATCTGTGCGGCCGCCGACCGCGTCGGGGCCTTCGTCGTGGCCGACGAAGTCTACCGCGGGGCGGAACGGGACAGCCACCTCACGCCCTCCTTCTGGGGACGCTATCCGCGTGTCATCGTCACGAGCGGGTTGTCCAAGGCCTACGGGTTGCCCGGGCTGCGGATCGGATGGATCCTGGCGCCCCCGGAGCTGGTGCACACCTTCTGGGCCTATCACGACTTCACGACGATCGCCCCCGGCTTTCTGAGCGACCGGCTGGCGCTCATGGCGCTGATGCCGCGGACCCGGCAGCGCCTCATGACCCGGACGCGGCAGATCCTCACGGAGAACTTCCAGGTGCTGGCCTCCTGGGCAGACGGCCTCGCGGAGGAGCTGTCCTGGCACCCGCCCCAGGCCGGGGCCATCGCCTTCTTCCAGTACCGGGCGTCGATCAACTCCATCGCGCTCGTGGAGCGGCTGCGCCGGGAGCAGGAGGTCCTGATCGTTCCCGGCGACCACTTCAAGATGGGCGGCTATCTGCGGATCGGGTTCGGCATGGAGCCGCGCATTCTCCGGGAAGGCCTGGCCCGCACCGCGGCCGTGCTCCAGTCGCTGTGAGGACCTTGAGACCATGGCGGCGGTAAACCTCGACGACAAACTGAAGCTGGTCCCCGCGAAGCCGGGTGTCTACCTGATGAAGGATGCCGCCGGCGGCGTCATCTACGTGGGCAAGGCCGCCGTCCTGCGCACCCGCGTCCGGCAGTACTTCCAGGAGAGCGGCCATCTGGAGAGCCCTCGGATCCGTCACCTGATGACCCGGATCGCCGACTTCGAGGTGATCGCCTGCGAGAATGAGGTCGAGGCGCTGATTCTCGAGACGAACCTGATCAAACGGCACCGCCCGATCTACAACGTGCGGATGGCCGACGACAAGGCCTTTCCCTACGTCAAGATCACCCACGAGGCGTTCCCGAAGATCCTGATGACCCGGCGGGTGGTACGCGATGGGGCGCGCTACTTCGGGCCCTACCCGTACCACGAGCCCAAACTGGTGCGCCGGACGATCCGCACCATCCGCAAGCTGTTCAAGCTGCGCTCCTGCACCATCGAGATCACGCGCGACCTGCCGCGGCCGTGCCTGGACTATTACATCGGGCAGTGCACCGCGCCGTGCGTGGCCTGGGGCGCCACGCCCGAAGCCTATGCCGAGCAGGTCCGGCAGGCGGCGATGTTCCTGGAGGGAAAGGCCGCCTCCCTGCTCGACGAGCTGCGCGTGGAGATGACGCGGGCCGCGGAGGCGATGGCGTTCGAACGGGCCGCCCAGCTGCGCGACCAGATCCAGGCCATGGAGGCGATCTACGAGAAGCAGCGCATCGCGACTGTGGGACTGGAGGACCGCGACGTGATGGCCCTGGCGCAGGCGGGAAGCCTGGCCTGCGTCCAGACCTTCTTCATCCGCTCCGGCCGCCTTCAGGGCCAGGAGCACTTCATCCTGGAAGGCGCAAACGGCGCCACGACCGCCGAGATTCTCTCCGAGTTCGTCAAGCAGTTCTACCAGGACGCTCCTGCGCTGCCGCCCGAGGTCGTCCTGCAGGAAGCGGTGGAGGATGCGGAACTGATCGCGAGTTGGCTTACCGCGCGGCGGGGGAGCCGGGTCCAGATCATCGTGCCCCAACGTGGGGACAGGCGGCGTCTTGTGGAGATGGCGGCGGAGAACGCCGCGCTGTTTCTTCAGCACGAGCGGGCCCGGCGGGCCGGGCTGGAGGGAGCCGCGGTGAAGGAGCTGCAGGAGATCCTGGGCCTGGAGAACCCGCCGTTCCGGATCGAGGCCTACGACATCAGCAACTTCCAGTCCGGGGAGTCCGTCGGCTCGATGGTGGTCTTTGAAGGCGGCCGGCCTCTGAAGCGCGACTACCGCCGCTTCAAAATGAAGTGGACAGAGGGGCCCAACGACTACGCCATGCTGCAGGAGATGCTCCGCCGGCGGTTCGCCTCGGGCCGGGACGAGCAGGAGCGTCTCGATCGCGATGAGCCGGTCAGGGCGAAGTGGTCGGTGCTTCCCGACCTCATTCTCATCGACGGCGGGCGGGGGCAACTGAACGCCGCGCGTGAAGTCCTCTTCGAGTACAACCACATGATCCCCGCCGTGGGTTTGGCCAAGCAGGAGGAACTCGTCGTGACCGTGGCCCAACCCGACCCGCTGCAGTTGCCGCGGGATTCCCACTCGCTGCAACTGTTGCAGCGCATCCGCGACGAGGCCCACCGCTTCGCCAACGCCTACCACCGCCAGCTCCGGGAGCGGCGGGTCGTCTTCTCGGTCCTGGATGAGATCGAGGGCGTCGGGGAGAAGCGCAAGCGGGACCTGATCCGCCACTTCGGTTCGGTCCGCACCATCCGCCAGGCCACGGTGGCGCAGATCGCTGAGATTATCGGCCCCAAGACCGCGCAGAAAGTCTTCGACTATCTGCAGGCGCATCCGGACGTCCGCTATCGGGACGAAGCGGTGCGGTAGTCTTTACGCCAGTCCCCGCCCGTCTTGACAGGGCGCGACCCGCGAGAATAGAATAGCCGTTAAAATAGCTATTCTCGGAGGGAGGGGTCATGCGCGTGGTCAACACCGTCGAACTGAAGAACCGCACCAACGAGCTCCTCCGCGACGTCGTCGCCGGGGAGCCCGTCATCGTGACCCTTCACGGCAAGCCGGCCGCGGCGATCACCCGGCTCACGGAGGGCGATCTGGCCGAGTTCGTTCTGCAGCACGCGGGCGACGGTCGAGGGGCCGGGCGAGCCCGGGGCCCGTGGCGCTTCACCTCATTGTCCACCTCGCTCGGCGAGGTGTACGTCGCCTACACCGATCTTGGGGTGTCGTTTGTCGATCTGGCGCCCAGCGACGAGGCCTTCGGCCGGGCCTTCCGCAGGCGTTTTGGCAGCGAGGTGTCGCGCGATCCGCACCCGCCCGGGAAGCTCGTGTCGCTGCTGAGGGAGTTCTTTGCCGGCTTCACGGCGTTCCGGGGCCCCGTGGATCTGTCGTTGGTCGGGTCCTTCCAGCGCCGCGTCCTCGAGCGCCTGCGCCGGATTCCCAAAGGACAGGTCCGGACCTATCGCGACATCGCCCGTGAGATCGGACAGCCCGGTGCCACGCGGGCCGTAGGCACAGCGTGCGCGCGGAACCCGGTGCCCCTGATCATCCCATGTCACCGCGTCGTGCGCAGCGACGGCGGCCTCGGGGGATACTCACTGCGGGGAGGGGTAGGACTCAAACAGCGGCTGCTGGCGAGCGAGGGGGTCGATCCCAGTCGTCTACGGAGCGCATAGGTGCGAACATGTGTACGTATTCTCGCTATTCTGATAATAGCCATTGACAGAATAGAAAGCAAGTGCTAGCATTCACTCAGTCCTCAATGAATCTCAGTGAGGACCGGGGTGAAATCAGATGGAAAACCACTACGTGAGGGAGATGCTGGGCCGGCAGAGGCTCGATGAGATCCACCACCTGGCTGAGCGCGACCGGCTTGTCAAGCAGATTGAGGCTCGCGACGACGAGCGCCCGATTTGGAAGCGCATGCTCGCCTGGGCCGCCGGTGGGGCAGGAGGCGTCCTGGTCGAGCCCGGCGGGAACCGGTAATGCCCCAGGCGCCCGGGAAGTGCCCCGTCTGCGGCTCTGATCTCGAGGTCGTGCGGCTGCAGTGCACATCCTGCGGGACGGCCGTCGAGGGGCGCTTCGAGCTGTCCAAGTTCAACCGGCTGGATCCGGAGCAGTTGGCCTTCCTCGAGTTGTTCCTGAAGGCTCGGGGGAACATCAAAGAGGTCGAGCGCGAGCTTGGCCTGTCCTATCCCACCGTCCGCGCGCGGCTCGATGCGTTACTCACCACGCTGGGCTACGCCGTGGAGCCGGACCGTAAGGCGGAACTGACGAAGCGGCGGCAGGTGCTCGACGCCCTCGACGCCGGGAAGATCACGGCGGAAGATGCGCTGCGCCTGCTGCGCGCGCGCAAGTGACGGAGGACCCCATGGACGAAGAGCGTGAGATGGTCCTGCGCATGCTGAAGGAAGGCAAGATCTCCGTCGAGGAGGCCGACGCGCTGCTGCAGGAACTCGCCGATCAGTCGAAAGAGGCGCCGGCGACCGAAGGCGGGCGGGAAGAAGGACGCGCCGCACCCAGCCTGGGTGAAGACCTGCGGGTGGAGCTGCGCAGCGTGTTCAAAGAACTCATGGAATCCATCCCCAAAGATGTGATGCACGAGATTCGCCGCACCCGGGAGGTCTTCCGTCCCACCTTCATCGAGGTGATGCGCGGGCTCCGCGGACTGATGGAGGGACGGGCGGAAACCACGGCGGAGGAGGCGATGCGTCCGGGCGAGACGCTGGACCTGCGCAACGCCTGGGGGGACGTCCGCATCAGCGCGGGGGACGAAGGCCCGATGCGGCTCCGGGCGGTCAAGCGCGTGTGGTCACTCACCGCCGAGGAGGCCCAGCGGGAGGCCGAGGCGCTCCCGATAGAAGTCCGTCGTGATGGGTCCAGTGTGGTTGTGCACGTGCCGCGCCCCGCCGGGCGCCGGGCCAGGGTAGATTTTGAGATTACCGTGCCGAAGGGCGTCGCGGCCCGGATCGACGTGGCCAAAGGCGATCTGTCGCTGGACGGAGTGGCCGGGGCGGAGCTTCACGTGGCGCGGGGAGACGTGCGGATCGCGGGCCTGGAGGGTCCGCTCCGGGCCGATCTCGTCAGCGGCGATCTCGAGATCCGCCGCGTCGTCGGCGACGTCCGGTTGGACATCAAGAGCGGCGACGTGGCGGCGTCGGATATCCGCGGGCGGGTGGAGGGCCGCATCATCAACGGCGATGTGGCGATCCAGGAGAGCGGGGGCGCAGGGCTGGACCTCATCAACGGGGATGTCGATCTCCGGCGCGTGAGGGGACCCGTGGCCGTGACGACGAAGAGCGGCGATGTCGAGCTGGTCCAATCCCGCAGCACCGATGTGAAGGTCCACGCGCTCTCGGGGGACGTCGAGATCGACCTGGAAGAGCTGGTCGAGGGGTCCGTCGTCGCCGAGACCATCAGCGGAGACATCACGCTGGCCGTGCCGGCCGACTCCCGGGCCACCATCGACGCCTCCACGCGCTCGGGGAGCATCTCGGCCGGGCTGCCCCTGACCGAGCAGACCACCGGCTTCCGCAGCCTGCGGGGCGTGCTGAACGGTCCCGGGGCCACGGTGCGTCTCCAGGCGACGAGCGGGGACGTGGCGGTCCGCCGGCGATGAGCACCGACGACCGGCTGCGCATTCTGGAGATGGTGCGCGACGGCAAGATCACGCCGGAGGACGGCGTGCGGCTGCTGGACGAGCTGGACGTGCCGCCCGCCGGGGATCTCTCCCGCACGGTACGGGTGAACATCCGCGATGCCGGCGGCGGCAAGCTGCAGGTGGCGCTGCCCGCCCGCCTGGCCGTGTCGATCGGCGCCATGGTCCCGGAGAAGGTTCGGGCGCGTCTCGTGGCGCGGGGTATCAACCTGGATGAGGTCCTCAAGGCCGTTCAGCAGGGCACCTCACGCGGGCCCCTCGTGGACATCAAGGACGCGGGTGGGACGACCGTGGAGGTTATTGTGGAATGACCCTGCCCGACTTCGCGGTCGAGCTGGAGCAACTGACGAAGCGTTTCCCCGTGCGCAGCGTGCGCGAGAACGGCGCGCGCCGCCGGACCGTGCAGTCTGAGGTCCGGGCCGTAGACAAGATCGACCTGTCGATCCCCCGCGGCGAGCTGTTCGGCCTGCTCGGGCCGAACGGGGCGGGGAAGACGACGACGATTCGGATGCTCTGCACGCTCCTCGTGCCGACCTCCGGCCGGGCGCGCGTCTGGGGGACCGACGTGGTGGCCCACCCCGAGGAGGTGCGCCGTCACCTCGGGGTCGTCCTCACCGGCGAGCGGTCGGTCTACTGGAAGCTCACGGGTCGGGAGAACCTCGACTACTTCGCCGCGCTCTATCAGGTTCCCCGGCCGGTGGCCCGAGCCCGCATCGCCGAGTTGCTGGAGCGTGTGGAGCTCACCCCTCGCGCGGACGACCTGGTGGAGCGCTACAGCACGGGGATGCGCCAGCGGTTGGCGCTGATCAAGGCGATGGTGCACGACCCGCCGGTGCTGCTCCTGGATGAGCCGACCACCGGGCTGGATCCCCAGGCCGCCCGCAACATCCGCGAGCTGATCCGCCAGCTCCACGCCTCCGGCAAGACGATCATCCTCACCACGCACTACATGGAGGAAGCGGACCAGCTCAGCGAGCGCATCGGGATCATCGACCACGGACGGATCATCGCCCTGGACACGCCCCAGTCCCTGAAGCGGTCGCTGGGGCAGGGCCCCGTGCTGCGCGTCGAGGTCGGTGCCGGGCGCGACGACCTGGAGCGGGCGCTCCGGAGCCTCCCCGGCGTGAGCACGGTGTCGATGGGCGGGGCGGGGGCCGACGGGACGCGCGAGCTCGTCCTGCACCTGAGCGATCCGGCCGGCGCCCTGCCGCAGGCCGTGGAGACGATCACCCGGAGCGGCGGTCAGGTGCGCCACCTGCAGATGGTCGAAACCTCGCTGGAGGACGTGTTCATCGCCCTGACCGGGCGGCGACTGCGTGACTAGTCGGGAGGCGATCCCTGCAGGTGATCCCCGACCCCCCTCTGTTATGATGGCGTTGTGACCGGCGTGACGCTCCCCGCGGTTTGGGCCTGGGCGCTCGCCCCGCTGGCGCCGCCGCACGAGCCCCGCGAGACGGCGTTCCAGAAGGTCCGCCTGATCGGCCGGGACGACGTCCTCCGCGAGGCCGCGGCGGCGTTCCGCGCATACGGCGGATGGGCGTCGGCGATCGAGCCCGCACCGCCGCCGCTCTGCGAGCGACACCGGGTGGTGCTGGCCGGGACGCTTGATCAGCTTGATCGATTCACGACCCGGGTGGACGGTGCGGTCGGCCGGGCGCTGCGCGACACGCTGGCCCGGGTCTCGGCGCCACTGCCCGCGGTCAGGTTCGGCGCTCACGCCTTCGACTTCTCGGCGCGGATCTACATCGCCGGGATCCTGAACAACACCCCCGACTCGTTCTACGATCGCGGCCGTTTCTTCGGGATGGACGCTGCGCTGGCGCGCGCGGACGAGATCGTCCGCGAGGGGGCCGACCTCATCGAAGTCGGCGGCGAGTCGGCGCAGCAGGGCGACCCGCTCGATTCGCGCGAGGAGATCCGGCGCGTGGTGCCGCTGGTGCGGGAGCTGAGCCGGAGGTACCCGTTGCCGGTGGCGGTGGACACCTATAAGGCCGACGTCGCCCGGGCCGCGATCGATGCGGGCGCCGTCCTGATCAACGACATCAGCGGCGCGAGCGACCCGCAGATGGCGGAGGTCGTTCGGACGGGCGAGGCGGGCCTGGTCGTGATGCACCTGCACGGCCGGCCCAAGCAGCACTACGAGGACGTGCCCGCGCCCTCGATGATGGACTGGGTAGCGGCGTTCCTGGTGGAGCGGATCGATGCGCTCGCCGCCGCGGGGGTGCCCCGGGAGCGCCTGCTCGTCGATCCGGGGCTGAACTTCGGCAAGCACCCGGCGCGCGACCTGGAGTTGATGCGGCGCCTGCCGGAGCTGCGCTGCCTGGGGTGTCCCATCTTCGTCGCCACGTCCCGCAAGGACTACATCCGTGACCTGCTGCACCTTCACCCCGAGGACCTGCTCGAGGGAACCGCGGCGGCCGTGGCCTTCGCCGCGGCGCAGGGCGCGAACATGCTCAGGGTGCACGACGTGCAGGCGATGGTGCGGGTGGCCAGGATGATGGAGTTCTTCCTCGGCCACCGCACCGTGCCGCTTCCGGAGGAGGCTGGACAGCGTGGACAAGCCGGTCATTGAGCAGGCGGTGCGCGACATCCTCGTCGCCATCGGCGAAGACCCCGACCGTGAGGGCCTGCGGGAGACCCCCCGCCGCATCGCCGAGATGTACGCCGAGCTCTTCAGCGGGCTGAAGGAAGACCCAAGTGAACTGCTTGAGGTGGGGTTCGACGACGAAGATCACCACGAGATGGTGATCGTCAGAGACATTCCCTTTTTCGGGATGTGTGAGCATCATCTCCTTCCCTTCCATGGCGTCGCGCACGTAGGCTACATTCCGCAAGGGAGAATTCTCGGTGTGAGCAAGGTGGCGCGCCTCGTGGAGATGCTGGCCCGGCGGCCGCAGGTGCAGGAGCGGCTCACCTCGCAGGTCGCGGACTTCCTGTGTGAGGGCGGGTTGAAGGCGCGGGGCGCGGGCGTGGTCATCGAGGCGGAGCACCTCTGCATGACGATGCGGGGGATCAAGAAGCCCGGCAGCAAGGTCGTCACCTCCGCGACGCGCGGGATCTTCCGCGAGGACGCGCGCACGCGCGCCGAGTTCTTCTCGATCATCGAAGGCAAGCGCTGACGATGGCCCGGGTCGAGGCCGCGGGTCAGGCCCACGCGCCGGGCGAGCGGCCGAAAGCGACGTGGCCGATCCTGGCCACCCTGGGGATTGCCCTCATCCTCATCGCGCTCGGCAGCGCCGCCATCGGCTCGGTGCCGCTCTCTCCGTCGGCGATTCTCGGGGCGCTGGGCCTGGGTCCGGCGGCGGACGACATCACGCGGACCATCGTCCTGCAGGTGCGGCTTCCCCGGATCGCGCTCGCCGCGGTCGTCGGGATCGCCCTGGCCGCTTCCGGCACCGTGCTGCAGGGCCTCTTCCGCAACCCGATGGCCGATCCGTACATCATCGGCGTCTCGGCGGGCGCCGCCCTCGGAGCCACGGCGGCGATCGTGTTCGGCTTCACCTACTCCGTGCTCGGGGTCAGCGGCGTGAGCCTGACCGCGTTCGCGGCGGCGCTCCTCGTCACACTGCTCGTGTACCGGCTGGCCTGGTTCCGGGGCGAGGTCGTGGTCGAGCACCTGCTCCTGGCCGGGGTCGCCGTCGGCGCCTTCCTCGCCGCGATCATCTCCGCCCTGCAACTGCTCGGGGGCGAGAGCCTGCAGCAGGTGATCTTCTGGCTGATGGGCGGCTTCGCGGGCCGGACCTGGCCGCATGTCCTGCTGACGATGCCCTATGTGGTGGCCGGCTATCTGATCGCCTGGGCGCTGGCCCGTGACCTCAACCTCCTGGTCCTGGGGGACGAGACCGCGCAATCGCTCGGTGCGCAGCCCGGGCGCGTGCGCGGGGCGTTGATCGCGGCCGCGGCGCTGATGGCGTCTGCCGCGGTCGCGGCGAGCGGGCTGATCGGTTTCGTCGGTCTGATCGTGCCGCATCTGATGCGGCTCGTGGTGGGGCCGGACCACCGCCGGTTGCTGCCGGCGGCAGCCCTGGCCGGAGGGAGCACGATGCTGATCGCCGACGCGGTCGCACGCTCCGCCGCCGCCCCGGGCGAGATTCCGGTCGGGATCGTCACCGCCGTGCTCGGGGCGCCGTTCTTCCTCTATCTTCTCCGCACGCAGCGCCGGCGAACCTACTGGTCCTGACGGTGTGCTAGAATGACCGGTGTCACGCCCAGGTGGCGTAACCGGCAGCCGCTCGGCGCTTAAACCGCCGTGCTGCGCAAGCAGCGTGTGGGTTCGACTCCCACCCTGGGCACCACGCCGCAGGATTCCTGAGAGGTCGTCTGGCGCTGGAGGCGGCGCCCGGATTCGAACCGGGGAGTGGGGGTTTTGCAGACCCCTGCCTTGCCTCTTGGCTACGCCGCCCGGCAATGTCTGGAGCGGGAGACGGGACTTGAACCCGCGACCTTCTCCTTGGCAAGGAGACGCTCTACCACTGAGCTACTCCCGCCCGCTCGGCCTCCATTATACTGACGCGTCGGCGAAGAAGAAAGCCCCGGCGGATGCCGGGGCTTCATCGTCAACTTTCAACAACAGGAGCCGCAACCGGTTACTTGTTGCGGAAGAAGAGGAACCAGATCAGCGCAAGTGCGACGACCCACCAGACCCAGTCCAATGTGTCCTCCCTCCCTCCTGTCCTTTGATCGCCCTCCCATTCGCTATGCCCGAGAGGAGTCCTGCCTAGGCCTCAGACGCCAGTCTTGAAACAGGGGGAGGCCCCCCCTATAATACGTGCGTAACGCCCACGTAGCTCAGGCGGCAGAGCGTGTCCTTGGTAAGGACAAGGCCACCGGTTCGAGTCCGGTCGTGGGCTCCACCAGCGTGACTCGTCACTCGCCGGCTGCACGCGGCCGGCGGTGGACGAGTCATTATCACGAAATTACACCGTTTGTCGGGGGCAGACAATGGCCAAAGCGAAGTTCGAGCGGACGAAGCCGCACGTGAACATTGGGACGATCGGGCACGTGGACCACGGGAAGACGACGCTGACGGCGGCGATCACGCACACGCTGGCGGGGGTGGGGGTGACGC
>Ga0209172_10001943_pt1 | contig 39809 bp, 41 predicted proteins | sample LarsenN4metaG_FD_184113 | JGI IMG/M metagenome (GOLD analysis project Ga0209172, IMG submission 184113) | Hot spring sediment bacterial and archeal communities from British Columbia, Canada, to study Microbial Dark Matter (Phase II) - Larsen... ... | reverse complement strand
GGTGCCCGCACCTACCCCGACCTCATGCTGGCCGTCGCCCAGTGCCTTGACCGCTTCACCTCACAAGAATGCCTCCACTACTTCACCCATGCACACTATGGCGCAACCTAATACGGAAATGCTCTAGCCACAAATCCATGACTTGCTTGTGGCCCAAGGCTTGCGCCAGCCAGGCGGGATCCGGTTTAAGGGGCGGGAGCACGACGCGGCCGGGATGCGCGCCGGCCAACTCGGCTTGAATCGCTTCCAAAACCTCTTCCGCCGTAAACGGCCGCGGACCCATCAACGCCGGATTCATCAGGAGCCGCTGGGCAGCCAGAAGAGTTTCGGCCGCGATGCCCCAGCCCTGCTTTTTGTTCGCATCCAGCCAGCGCCGCGCGGGCTTGTGGGCTTCGTGGCCCGCATAGATGGCGGCAAGGAAAACGTCATTGTCGATGAGAAACCGCATCCGTCAGCCCTCGTCGGAAAGTGCGGTCCGAATGGCTTCTGAAGTGACCACAGGCGCCAGGTCGGAAGCGGCCAGGATGACCCGGCCCGGCTTGATCTGGTGCCGCGGCCGTGCGTGGGGTGCAGGGGGCGTCCCGTAAACCTGGCGGACCGCATCGGCCACCAGCTTGGAGAGGGAGGCGGCCTTCCTGCCTCCGCGCCGGGCCGATTCCATGCGCAGCGTATGGGCCACATCGGCGGGCAAATCCAAGGTTGTTTTCATGGTTTTAGGGTAATACGGCGAATCGAAACGACAAGCCTGTTTCTTGGAGGAACTCCGGGGCGAAACCTTTCCATGCTTCGATGTCTCCAGCACGTTCAAGAAGTGCGGGCTGTAAGCCGCAAATCCATTTTCACCGCGAAGCGCGCGATGGACGCGAAGGACGCAAAGATAAAGCAGTTGGACTAACTGCACTCAAATCACCCCAGCGCACATGGGCCCGGTTTTTCGATTTTCCGAGCCGTGTTTGAGTGTGCTAACCCTGGCCACCCGGCGCTCCTGCCTTGACGCAGCCATCGCAGGCATCATGGTATCACCATGGTTCGTGCCATCCTCCAGTTGACCGGACAAGAAAGCGCCAAGCTGTCCCGTGTCGCCAAACGGAAGGGGTGGAGCCGTGCCAAAGCAATGCGCCAGGCCTTGCGCCTGCTGCCGAATGTTACCCAAGCACCCAAGCGCCACTGGGGTCTGCTTCGAGGAACTTCCCCAGCGCTCCGAAAAAATTACCGGGACGACGACCGTTGATCTACGATTGGATCCGCACAGGCTTCCCTCTAGCTGGGCCCGGCCCATTGGGCGGGACGCCCGAGCCACACTAATGATGAGTGCATTGCCTGTTCTGCAGTCAAATAGGAAACGCCTGCTTTTTTCCATCGCCGCATTTGTTGCTTCGTCCGTCCTCTGCGTCCTGTTCTTCGGCGCCTGCGCGCTGGTGCTGGCCGGCCCGCACAGCAGCCTGCTGCCCGGCGCCCTTCAGCCCGTGGTCCTGATTCTCTGCTGGGCCGGGGTGCTGGTCCTGCCGTTTGCTGCGGCTTGGCTCGTCTGGCGGCGCTTCTCCAGGCAGCGGAATGCGTAACCCCGACTCGCGTCGCGTGCTGGCGTTTTTCGGACTCTCCGCTTTTCCCTGCAACCAGGCAATTTGGGCGGACTGCCAGACCGGCGGAGAACGGGGTGGAAAGCAAAGAGGAATCATCCGGCCTTAACCTATCCGGATGATTCCCTGGCAAGCTTGTTAGCGCTTACAGGCTTTTGCTGACGGTGATTTCCACGCGGCGGTTGAGCTGGCGTCCGGCCGCATCCTGGTTCGTGGCCACAGGGCTGGCTTCTCCCCGGCCTTCAGCTACGATCCGTTCGCTGGAAATGGCACCGGGTGATTTGTCCAGGAGGTAGGTTTTAACGGCCTCGCCCCGTTTGCGGGACAGTTCCATATTGGCTTGGGCCTTGCCTGTGGAATCCGCAAAGCCGGTAACCATCACGCGTCCGCGGGGATATTCCGCAAGGATGAGCGCCACCTGGCGGAGGCGGGGATGGGCTCCCGTTTTGATGACGGCGGAATTGGTGTCGAAGAGCACATCGCCCTCCAGCAGCATTTCGAGTTCGTCTTTGGTTTCCTGGACCTGGAGTTCGCGGCGGGCTTTTTGGATTTCGAGTGTTTTGATTTCAACTTCCAATTGGCCTTTGCGCAGCCTGAGGGCCTCGGCTTGTTTCAGTTCCAGGTCGGTCTTTTCATATTCGCGCATCTTTTCCTGAAGCGCTTTTTCCTGGGAGGCGATTTCATCCGTGCTCGTCGTGGTCACCGTCGTTTTGGTGGTGACTGTTTCCGCGCGGGCCACCGGCGGGATCGCGACCGATGCCAGCAGGCCCAGGGCCGGCAGGAGGATGGCCGCGGATTTAAGTGAGAGATCAGTTCTGTTCATGGCTCCCAGATTGCGGCGCTGGGAGCTGCCCGGCCATGGGGTAAAACCCTAATCTCCGGAAAGCAGGAGGGCCCGGCCGGCTGCTTCTCAGCCGTAACGATGCCGTTGGTTCACCGCGAAGAGCGCGAAGTTCGCGAAGTCATCCGGCTTTTAGCTGATCAAAACGCGATACACCGATCCGCAAGCCTCCAGCCCATTGCACTGCTGTTGGATGGATTTGTAATCGATTCGAGATCACGAGTTTCTGCTTCGCGTTCTTTGCGTCCTTCGCGGTAAACTGCACCATTCCGGCTCAGGCGGTGCGCATGGGCATAATGACGTAGAGGAAGGGCTTGTCGTGGCGGATGACGCCGGGGCTCAGCTCATCGGTGAAGTCGAAGTGCACCATGTCGCTGTCCAGGTTGCGCAGGGGATCGCCGAGGTATTCCGGGTTGAAGGCGATGCTGAATTCCTTGCCCTTGTAGTTCACCGCCAGGGATTCCTTGGCCTCGCCAATCTCGGGGGTGTTGGCGGTGATGAGCAGCTCATTCTTGCCGAAATTCAGCTTCACAGAATTCGACTTCTCGCTGGAGAGCAGCGCGACACGGCGGATCGAAGTCAGGAAAAGCTCACGCTCCAAGGTGACGCGCTCTTTGGTCTCGCTGGGGATGACCTGCTTGTAGTTGGGGTAGTTGCCCTCGATGAGCTTGGAGATGAGGTAAGTGCCGCCGATGGTGAAGGCGATCTGGTTCTCGGCGATGGCGATTTCGACGTCGCCCTCATCGCCGAGGATGCGCTGGAGTTCGCCCACGGCTTTGGTGGGGAGGATGACGTCGCCCTCGGAGGATTTGGGGAATTCGATTTCCTGCTCGACAAGGGCGAGGCGGCGTCCGTCGGTGGCGACGATGGTGAGTTTGTTATCCTTGAGGCTGAGGAGGGTGCCGTTGAGGACGTAGCGGCTTTCATCGTTGGACATGGCGTAGGCGGTCTTGCGCAGCATGTCGCGGAAGTCTTTCTGGCCGAGTTTGACGAGTTTGGCGCCCTCGGTCTTGGGGAAGGGAGGGAAGTCTTCTTCGGGGAGGCCGTTGATTTTGAAGAAGGAGGAGCCGGCTTTGATGGAGGCGGCATTTTTGGAATCGACCTCGAGGGAAATCTCGGTGTTGGGCAGTTCACGGACGATGCTGAGGAGGCGGCGGGCAGGAAGGGTGATGCCGCCGGCTTTGTCCACGGAGGCTTCAGCTTGGGTGCGGATGCCGGTGTCGAGGTCGGTGGTGGAGAAGGAGACGCGTCCGTCATCGGCCTTGAGGAGGACGTTGCTGAGGACGGGAAGGGTGGAGCGGGAGCTGACCACGCTTTGGACGACCTGGAGGGCTTCGAGGAATTTTTCGCGCGGGATGACAATTTTCATGGCGGGGGTGATGAATAGAATAAATTAAAAGGAAAGAAGAACAGCAATAGTAAGGGCGTTAATAAGCCATGCGTTTTGTTCTAAGTCAAATGGTATCAAATGGTTGAGGGCTGTTTTCGGATGGGGATAAGGGGGAGGATATCGGGTCTTGCCGGGTGTGGCTGAAGGAAGATGGCAGCTATTGGCGCTTATTCACAGATTGCGGGCAAATTGATGGCAGCGGGGTGGCAGGGCGTGTGCGTCAGGAGTAGGCGACGTCTTTGCCGGGGTCCATTTCATATTCGAGGACGGTGAGAACGGCGACGTGGGGATCGATGACTTGTTTTTCGTATTTGACCCAGATGGCACTTTCCTGGGCGATGCGGCCCTTGGAGAGGTTTTCGAAATCCATGGAGACGAAAATGTCGTGCGGGTTTTTTTTCAGGTCGATCTTCTTGCCGCAGCGGAGGTTCATGACCTCGGGGATTTTGAGCAGGCGGATGCGGGTCTCGACCATGATGGACTCTGTCTGCTCCGGAGTGACGTCCGGCTTGAGTTTGAAGAGCATCAGGTGGTGGACCATGGGACGGATACATTGCCTTGGGGGGCGGGGGGGGTGTCAACGCGGATATTGGAAGAGCGATGCGGCGGGCATGCCTGCATCCGGGTGGGGAAGCAGGGCGCAAAGCACTTGCGGGGGACGGAGATGGGGGTAGAAGGAGGGATGGCCGGGTTGCGACCGAACATCGGGAGGGCGGGGCGGGTGCTCCGCCTGGTGCTGGGGCTGCTGTTGCTGGGAGCGGCGGCTGCCGGAGGCTGGCTGGGCTGGCCGCTGGTGCTGGTTCTGGGTTTGGCGGCGGGCGGCGCCTTTGCCGTTTTTGAAGCCAAAGCGGGCTGGTGCGCGGCGCGGGCCTGTGGAATCAACACAAGGATCTGATGATGGACGCGGAAAAACGGGAAGCTCTGGTTTACGATGCCTCAATGCGCCAGCTGGAGCGCATGCGGGCCATGCAGTATGCCTATCACAATAAGTTCTTTTTCTGGATCACCCTGAATTTTCTCCTCCTGGTCTGGCTCTACGCGGGGACCGGGGGGCGCGGGCTGCTGGTGATTCCCTTTTTGGTGGTGACGGCGGGGGTGCAGGCGGCGTTTTACCTGCATTTTTGCGATTTTGCCCGGCTGCATGCCGCCGCCCTGGAAAATAAAATCAATGGCTTGCTGGGCAAGCGGGTGCTGATGGGCGCGGAGTTGGAAACGATGTATTTCTATCCTCTGCCGGAGCCGAAGGTGGCGGGCTTCATCCCTTCCGCTCCGGCAAATTTCTTTTCCGGCTACACGCTGCACTGGTGCCTGCTGTGGGCGGCCTTGTTCCTGGCCTCGCTTTGGCAGGGGTATGCTTCGATGGCCTCGGCCCCCATGGTGCTGTGGGCACTGGCGTCTGTGGGCTGGGCCGTGCTGAATTTTGCCTACGTGGCGTGGTATTTCCTCCGCAGCGGGGCGACGGATGATGTGGCCGAACGGCTGGAGGAAAAGCTGCACGGGCCGCTGGAGTAACGCGGATGGCGGTCCTGGTTCATTCTTCGCGGATCCAGGCCCCTTTGGAGGCGGTTTTTGAATTCCATCTCGATCCGGCAAATCTGGCCCGAATCCAGCCGCCGGGCTTTGGCGTGCGCAAGCTCGAGGTGCCGGTCCGGATCGAGTCCGGGGCAGAAATCCGGCTGGCCGCGGCGGCGTTTGGCTGGGTTCAAGCCTGGCACGTCCAAGTGGAGGCTGTGCTCCCGCCCCACGGCGAGCCGCGCCGGGCGGCACTGATCGACCGGGCGCTGGCCTCCCCTTTCCCCTACTTCCGCCACCGCCATGAATTCATGGAGGAGGGCGGAGGGACGTGGATGCGCGATGTGGTGGATTTCGATCCGCCGGGCGGGCGGATCGGCGCGTGGTTCTGGCCGGGGGCGTGGCTGGTGATGAAGGTAATGTTCACCTGGCGCCACCGGCGGACCCGGCGGTTGTTGGAAGATGGGTTGTGAGGAATGGCCCCCCAAATGCGCGAAAGGCGCGATAGGACCGTAGGGGAAATGGGGAAAAGTTGAAGAAGCCGGGCCGGGTGGATGATCCGCCTGCCCCTTCGCTCCGCTCCGCCCAGAGCGGCGAAAAGGATCGCCGCACTCCAGATTGCGGAACTACTTCTGCAGGCGGGCGATGCGGTCTTTGAGCGGGGGGTGGGTGGAGAAGACCTCGCCGCCGCCACCCTGGGTGGCCTGGAGGTGGACGAGGAAGTCGCGCAGGCCGTCTTTATCATAGCCTGCGCTGTGGGCGATCCAGCGGCCCACGCGGTCGGCCTCGAATTCCGTGCCGGCATCGTAGCCGTGCTTGAGGATGGTGGCGGTGGCCTTGTCAATGCCCAGGTCGAAGGCGGCAAAATCGGAGCTGCTGCCGGCCGCGACATCGACGAGGCCGGAGAAAGCCTCGTTGCGGGCGATGATGCGGAGGGCGTGGCGCCTGGAGATGTGGGCGATTTCATGGGCCAGGATGCCGGCGAGCTGATCCTCGCTGGTGGCGGCCTCATAGGCGCCACGGGTGATGAAGACCCAGCCGCCGGGGGCGGAGAAGCCGTTGACGGTGGGGCTGTCGAGGATGCCGGCGCGGTAGCGGAGCAGGGGGCGGTCGGAATATGCACCGAGGGTGCGGATGAGGAGGTTGACGCGGCGGGTGGCGGCTTCGTCCTGCCAGAGGCCGCCGTAAGCGGCGATGATCTCGACGGAAACCGCCTCACCAATGGCCAGCTCCTCACCCGCGCCGACGCCGGAGGCACCTTTGGTGATCTTGGCCCCGCCCTCGATGAGCTTGGACGGGTCCACCGGGATGTCGAAGAAGGCAAAGGAGGGTGTGGCGGCGGCCAGCAGGAGGAGGGAGGCGAGGGCGCGGCTCATGGGGCGAAGTCCCCTTTGGCGGCCTGTTGTTGATAGGCGGTGACCGCTTCGTCCGGCAGGGAATCGGCGGTGGTTTCCAGCCACTGGAGGTGGGCCAGGGCCTCGCCGTGGCTGGTGCGGGAGGCGTAATCTTTGGCGGCCTGGGAGAGGGGGCGCGCGGCCACGGCGGCGCCGGTTTCACCGGCCGTGGGCAGGATGTCGGCTTTATTTTCCGCAGGGGGCTTCTCCAGGCTGACGCCACCGGCATAGACCCAGCCTTCTGTTTTTCCGGAGCGGACGCGGAGCCAGCGGCCTTGCGCGGCGGTGATGGCCAACTCGGCGCCCCAAGGGGCGGAGGAGACGGGCGTGGCGGCGCGGTCCGGGGCGGAGAGGATGGGCACGCTGGCGCGGTTGGCAAAGCAGCGTCCTCCAGGCTGGAAGGCCGGGGCGGAAGCGGCGGCGGCCAGGAGGAGGCAGGCGGCCAGGAGGGCGGGGCGGTTCATTTGTCTTTGAGCTGGTGCACGCCATCCCAGTCCGGCGGGGGAGGATTGTCAAGATAGGAGCGGCAGCGCTCGGCATGCAATCGGGCCAAAACATCACCGGCATCCCGTCCCAGGAGCGTTTCGTAGGCTTCGAGGGCCTGGCGGAAACGCCGGGCATGGAGGTGGGACCAGGCAGCGGTGTGGCCTTCCACCAAGGCGCGCTGGGCCTCTGTGGCAGAGGCGGCCAAGGCGATGGGCTCGTAGGTCTGCACGGGACGCGCCTTGCCTTTGACACGGAGGAGGTCCACGGGGCGGGAGAGGAGGGCATCCCCGGCCAGGCGGATGGTGGCCTCTCCCGCGAGGATGGTGGTGCCGAAGGCCTTGTTGGCGCCTTCCAAGCGTGAGGCGAGATTGACGCAGTCACCCAGAACGGTGTAGTTGCGCTTGCGGTGGGAGCCGACATTGCCGGCCACGGCGGGACCGGAGTTGAGGCCGATGCGGGCCCCCAGCCGGACGCCGTAGCGGCGCTCCCAGTCCGGGGCCAAGGCGTTGAGGCGGTCCCGGCAGGCGAGGGCGGCGCGGCAGGCGGCCAGGGCGTGGCCGGGGAGGTCGTCCGGGGCGCTGAAGACGCCCATGATCGCATCGCCAATGTATTTGTCGAGGTAGCCGCCCTCGTCGATCAGGAGTTCGCTCATCTCCCCGAAGTATTCGTTCATGACGGTGATGAGGGTTTCGGGCTCGCCAGCCTCGGACAGCTCGGTGAAGCCGGCCACATCGGAGAAGAAAACGGTGACTTCGCGGCGCTCGCCGCCCAGGCGGAGGCGGTCGGGGTGTTCGAGGAGGCGGTGGAGGACTGAGGGGGAGACGTAGCTGGCAAAGAGGCTGGAAAGCTGCTGCTTGGCGGCGTTTTCGGCATTCCAGTGCCGGACGGCCAGGGTGGTGAAGACCGCGGCGGTGGCGAGGACGGGCAGGGCGGGGGGGAGCCAAAGGCCGAAGTGAAAGGCCAGAACCGATGCGGCCAGGGTGCCCACGACCAGGGCAACGGCGGCGGCGGCCAGGTGCAGCAGGCGGGCCTGTCTCCAGAAAAGGGCCAGGGTAGCCGCCAGAATGGCTAGGGCGGCGGCCGCTTCCGCGCCCGGAATTTCCCGGAACCATCCGCCGGACCGGGCGTTGGACCAGGCGGTGAAATGGACCAGCACGCCGGGCTCACGCGGTCCGATAGGGAAAGGCTTGAGGTCAAAGCCGGCGGCATGGCTGGCACCGAGGAAGACGTTCTTTCCGCGCAGCTCCCCGCCCAGGTCCAAGGGGGGGAGGCGCGCCAGAGCCTGGGCCAGCGCGGAGGGGTCCAGCTCATCGGCACCAGAGGCGCGGACGGAGGCGAGCAGGCCCCGCCCGTGTTCCATCAGCGGGCCGGCGCCGAGGGCCTGCCGGCCCAGGGTGGTGGTGCTTCCGGCCCAGCGAAGCAGGCGCAGGCCCGGAATTTCCGGCAAGCCGGCGGTGGAGGCCAGGGAGCCGCTGTAGTGATACCGGCGGACCACGCCATCGGGATCGGGAAGGTATTCGACCAATCCGGTGGGAGGCAGAGCGGATCCATCGGCAGGGCGGAGGGCCGGAGCTTGGTTCGGAAGCCGGGCCAGATGGGTGCCGGTGGCGGCTACGGTGGCGGCGAGCAGGTCATCGGCATAGGCGTCTTCTGAGGGCTCGAGGAAAAGCAGGTCGGCCACGATGCTGCGGGCGCCGGCCTGATGGAGGGCGGCAAAGAGGGCGGCGAAGGAATCGCGGGGCCAGGGCCAGCGCTCGCCGCGGCGGGCCGCGGCGGCGATGGCGGACTCGTCGATGAGCACCAGAACCGCTTCGGGGTGGGCGTGCCGGGGATGGGCAGTGCGGCGGGCCAGGGCATCGAACCAGCTCCGGTCCAGGGTGCCGGAAAGGCCGGCGAAGTGCAGGGCGCCGAGGAGGGCGGCCAGCGCGGAAGCGGCAAACCAGGGCGGGGCGGCACGGCGCATCCCGGGAGCATGGAAGGGCATCCCGCGGAGAGCAAGCGGGGAGGGACTGAACAGGGACAGTTTACTTAGCTGCAAAGCAAACGGTCCCTCGTATCCTAAAAAAAGGGCGGCCCCCGGTGAAGGGGCCGCCCTGGGCAGCTAACATCCAGCAAAGCTGGCGGGAATCAGACGGCTTTCTCGCCTTTTTCTTCGGTGCGGATGCGGATCGCTTCCTCCACCGGGAGGATGAAGATTTTGCCATCGCCGATTTTGCCGGTTTTGGCGGCCTTGACGATGGTCTCGACGGCTTTGTCCACGATGGAGTCGGCCAGGACGATTTCGATCTTCACTTTGGGCAGGAAATCCACGGTGTATTCGGAACCGCGGTAGATTTCGGTGTGGCCTTTCTGGCGTCCGAAGCCTTTGACTTCGGAAACGGTGAGGCCTTCGACGCCGATCTCGGTGAGGGCTTCCTTCACTTCTTCGAGTTTGAAGGGCTTGATGACTGCTTCGATTTTTTTCATGAGGATGGTTCCAGTTGGAGGTTCCCTTCTCCGGGCCCCGGCCCTGGGGCGGGCCGGGGAGGAGAAAAGGAGCCCGGGTTAGCCTTTCGAGACTCCTTGGAAGTCAGGATATGCTTCCTGGCCGTGTTCGCCAAGGTCCAAGCCACCGGTTTCTTCTTCTTCGCTGACGCGCAGGCCCATGGTGAACTTGATCACCAGGAAGAGCACCAGGGCGAAGATGAAGGTGAAGACCGCGTAGGCGGCGATGCCGATCAGCTGGCTGGTGAGCTGGGGCATGCCGGCTTTGGCGCCGAAGAGGCCAACCGCGAGGGTGCCCCAGATGCCGCAGACGAGGTGGACGGAGATGGCGCCCACCGGATCGTCGATCTTGATCTTGTCGAAGAAGAGGACAGAGAGGACGACGATAACACCGGCGATCAGGCCGATGAGGGTGGCGTCCATGGCGCTCATTTGGTCGGCACCGGCAGTGATGCCGACGAGGCCGGCCAGGATGCCGTTGAGGACCATGGAGAGGTCGGGCTTCTTGAGCATGACCCAGGAGGTGAGCATGGCGCCGACCGCACCGGCGGAAGCGGCGATGGAGGTGGTCACGAGGGTGAGGGAGACGAGGCCGGGATCGGCGGAAAGGACCGAGCCGCCGTTGAAGCCGAACCAGCCGAGCCAGAGGAGGAAGACCCCGATGGTGGCCAGAGGCATGCTGTGGCCAAGGATGGGTTTGACCTTGCCGTTGACGTATTTGCCCAGGCGGGGTCCAAGGATGATGGCCCCGGCGAGAGCACCCCAGCCGCCCACGGAGTGGACGAGGGTGGAACCGGCGAAGTCGTAGAAAGGAACTTCCAGGTTGTTGAGCCAGCCGTTGCCCCACTTCCAGGAACCGGCAACCGGGTAGGCGATGGCGACGAAGACGGTGGAGAAGACGAGGAAGGACGAGAGCTTAACGCGCTCGGCAACGGCCCCGGAGACGATGGTGGCTGCGGTGGCAGCGAACATGGCCTGGAAGAGGAAGTCGGTCCAGTAGGTGTAACCGGCGTTGTAGGCGGAAGTGACTCCGGCCTCGTCGGTGGTAATGCCCCAGCCGGCGAATCCGAACCAGCCGCTGGCGCCGGCATCATAGTCAAAGCCGGGATACATGAGGTTGAATCCCATGAGGGCATAGGTGAGGATGCCGATGCAGGGGATGAGGGTGTTTTTGAACAGGATGTTGACCGTGTTCTTGGATTGGGTGAGGCCGGATTCGACACTGGCGAAGCCGAGGTGCATGATGAAGACCAGGGCGGCGGAGAGCATCATCCACACGTTGTTCACGGTGAATAGCTCCACGCTGGGGCCTGAGTCTTCTTCTGCGGGGGCCGCTTCGGCGGCTGCTTCCACGACTTCGGCCACGGCCTCAGTCACGGCAGCTTCCTGGGCCTGGACGGGACCGGACCAGAAAGCGCCCAGAGCGACCGCGAGGGCGGTGCCGAGGGCGATTCGTTTGATGAGCTTGCTCATTCCTTCTCTCCTTGTTGGGTTGTGTTGTTGTTCCCTGCTTCCCGGCCGGCGCATGCTTCCACAGCCATCCGCACCTTGAAGAAGGCGGATGAGGAAGAAGCAAAGGCCGTGCCAACCTGTTTGCCAGCTCCGGGAAGCCTCCGGCACCGGGCGGGGGGTGATTAAGGGATTAAGCAATGAAGGGATTGAGTGGCAGGTCAGCCGCCCGTTCTCTTACTCGTGTTCTCCTCTCATGCTCGATGCCTTTGGCCTTTCAAGACACCGAGAACGAGCGCGAGCATGAGTTTTTACTCTCTCATTCCCCATAGCGTTCTCTGCGGCCCGCGCAGCGGGCTTTGCGCGTTCGCGTTAAAACCGGCCTTCCCCCGTTTTGGATTGCTTGGGCACGCCGGTGTGGTGTGATGGCGGCCCTTGTGACCCATCTCCATCTCTTTCCCTTCACCGATTATTGGTGGTTTTACCTGGGCTTTACGCTTTTTGTTTTTGGCATGCTGGCATTGGACCTGGGGGTCTTCCACCGCCAGGCCCATGAGGTCTCTTTCAAAGAATCCGCGATTTGGAGCGCGGTCTGGGTGACGCTGGCGCTGATTTTCAACGGGCTCTTTTACCTCTACGCCGATTGGAAATTTGCCCATGATCCGCGGCTGCTGGCGGTTCCGGGGTTTGACCCGGATGCGGCGGCCCGGCAGGTGGGGCTGGAATTCCTCACTGGCTACGTGGTCGAGAAATCGCTCTCGGTGGACAACATCTTTGTCTTCGTAGTGGTTTTCAATTTCTTTGCCATTCCGACCAAATACCAGCACCGGGTGCTGTTTTTCGGCATCCTGGGCGCGCTGGTTTTCCGGACGATCTTCATCGGCCTGGGCACCTGGCTGATCCAATACCACTGGATGGTCGTGCTCTTCGGGGTCTTCCTCATCCTCACGGGCGGAAAAATCCTCTTCGCCCCGGAAAAGCCTCTGGATCCGGAGAAGAACCCCCTGATCCGCCTGCTGCGGCGCGTTCTGCCGGTCACCCCGGAAATTCAGGGCCAGAAGTTTTTCATCCGTGAGGGGGGCCGCACGCTGGCCACGCCCCTTTTCATCTGCCTGGTCTTCATCGAGCTGACCGACATCGTCTTTGCGGTTGATTCCGTTCCGGCGATTTTTGCCATCACGCGCGAGCCGCTGATTGTCTTCACCTCGAACATCTTTGCCATTCTGGGGCTGCGGGCGATGTATTTCATGCTCGGCGGGGTGGTGCACAAGTTCCGGTATTTGAAATACGGCCTGGGACTGGTGCTGGTCTTTGTCGGCCTGAAGATGGTCTGGCTGAACAATGCGTTCGGCGGGAAGTTCCCCATTGCCTGGTCCCTGGGCATCATCACCGTGCTCATCGGCGGCTCGATCGCCCTCTCCCTCCTCCTGCCGGCGAAGGAGAAGGCGGAGGATTAACGCAGAGACGCAGAGGCGCGGAGGAAAGCCTGTTTTTAACGCGAAGACGCCATCCGCCTCCTGCGGACGCAAAGCCCGCTGCGCGGACCGCAAGAAGAGTCCAAGCAATTAGGGGATTGAGAGGCAGGGCAACTGGTCGTTCTCTTACTCGTTCTCTTACTCGTTCTCTTACTCGTTCTCGCTCTCTTTCTCGAAGTTTTCCAAGGCCAGAGGCATCGAGCACGAGAGGAGAGAACGAGTAAGAGAACGAGCCTCCGCCACCCAATCCCTTAATTGCTTAGCCGGAATGATGCAGTTGGTTAACCACAGAGGACGCAGTGAACACAGAGAATGATTGGCTTAAATTCTTCGTCACCGGAAAGTGAATCGCCATTTCTGTCAAAACCGACCCATCTCCCCTCTGTGCTCTCTGTGGTTCAACTGCATTTTTCCGGCTTAGTCCCTCGATCACTCGCATCCCCCATAGCGCTCTTTGCGTCCGCCCCTGGCGGATGGCCCTTTGCGTTAAAACGGCCTTTCTGGCTGCAAGGCGGTGCATCGATTGACATCCATTTTGCATCCATTATGATGTCGCCGTGGCGACGATTACGCTCAAAAACGTGCCGGAAGTGCTGCATGCCAGCTTGATGGAACAAGCGAGGCGCAACAATCGCTCGCTCAACCAGGAGGCGATCCACAGCCTGGAGGCTGCCCTTTTTCCCCGCCCGAAAGAGGTGGGAGTGTTTTTGGAGGAGGTCGGGCGCACCCGGGCAGGGCTGCAGCGCTTGGGGGTGCCGCTGCTGGATGATGCTTTCCTGGATGCCGCCCGCCGGGAAGGCCGTGTGTGATTGTGGCCGATTGCTCACTGCTGGCTTACCTCCTGATTGAGGGCGAGCACACCGCCCGCGCTGAAGAAGTGCTGCGCCGGGACCCGTCGTGGTGCGCGCCGTTTCTCTGGCGTTCAGAATTTCGCAATGTGCTGGTTTCGCACATCCGCCACCGCTCCCTGCCCTTGGAGGAGGCACGGGCAAAAATGGCAGAAGCGGAAGAGCTGCTCGGCGTGAGGAGCCTGGCCGTCAACTCCTCCCAAGTGCTGGAAGATGCGGCTTTTCGGAAGATCAGCGCATACGATGCGGAGTATCTGGCGCTGGCGGCCACCTTGCATGTGCCTCTGGTAACCTTCGACCACAAGCTCCTCGCTGCCGGACAGGGAGTGGCGGTTTCGGCAGAAGATTTCTTAAGCCTGCCCTGAGAAGCGCAGTTGAAGGGGAAGGCGCTTGGCGTGATTAAGGGATGAAGCAATGAGGGGATTGAGTGGCACGGGCTTGTTCTCTCCTCTCGTGCACAATGCTTTTGGCCTTTCAAGACCCCGAGAACGAGTGATGGCCCTGAGCCTCAATCCGTAATCCCACAAGGCCCCCTTCGCGTTCCTTCGCGGCCTTCCTGTTCAAAAGCCTCTAGGCCTTCCGCCGGACCAGGATTTTGTCGATGCGGTGGCGGTCCATGTCCACCACTTCAAAGATCCAGCCGGCGCAGGCGGCGGTGTCCCCTTCCTGGGGCAGGCGCTTGAGTTCGTGGAGGATGAAGCCGGCCAGAGTCTGATAGGCTTCGTCATCTTCTCCGGGCAGGCCCTCGGGGAAGCCGATGGCGTCGCGGGCGGTGGAGATTTCCATCTGGCCGTCCACCAGCCAGCTGCCGTCCTCGCGCTTTTTCAGGCCGGGCCGGCGCTGCTCGCGCTCGGGCAGGTCGCCCACGATCGCTTCCATGAGGTCGTTCAGGGTGACGAGGCCTTCGACGGCGCCGTATTCATCGATGACGAGGGCCTGGTGGCGTCCGGAGACTTTGAATTCCTGGAGGATTTTGGCCGAAGGCATGGTCGCGGGGACGGCCAAGGGGGGGACCATGAGGGCTTTGACATCGGCGGAGCCGGCCAGGGAGAGATTGGCCCAGAGGGCTTTGACGGAGACGACGCCGACGACGTTGTCCCGGTTGTCTTGATAGACAGGGAAGTAGGAATGGCCGCTGGCGGCGATGCGGCGCCATTGGGTTTCGGGGGAATCGGCCAGGTTGAGGTAAACGACGCGTGCCTTGGGGGTCATGAGGTCGGCGGCGCACTTTTCATCGAGTTCGAGCACGCCCTCGAGCATGGCGCGTTCCTCACGCTTGAGGACGCCGGAGGTAAGGCCCTGGTCCAGGAGGATGCGGAGTTCATCTTCAGAGACCACGGGCTCGCTCTGGGGGCGGATGCCGAGGATGCGGAGGACGGCGGCACTGCTGGCCTCCAGCGCGCGGACCGGCCACTGGGCCGCCTGGCTGAGGCGGTGGAGCAGGCCGGCCAGCAGGCAGGCGGTGCGTTCGGGCGCGGCCAGGGCGATTTGCTTGGGCACCAGCTCGCCGAGGACCACGGAAAAGTAAGTCAGCACACTGACGACGACGATGAACGCCACCGGGGCGGCGTGGGGGCCGATCCAGGGCCAGCTTTTGAGGTGTTCTTCCAGGACTTCGGCCACCGTGGCTCCGCCGAAGGCTGCCGCGAGCACGCCGACCAGGGTAATGCCCAGCTGGATGGCGGAGAGGAAGCGCCCCGGCTGGCCGGCCAGTTCCAGTGCGCGGGCGGCTCCGGCGTGGCCCTCGTCCTTCATTTGCTGGAGCTTGGCTTTGCGGGAAGCGACCACGGCGATTTCCGCGCAGGCCAGAAGGCCATTGCAAAGCAGCAGGATCAGGATAACGATGAACTCCAGAGCGAGCATGAAAGGCAGAGAAATTAGCAAGGTCTGTTCCCTATGTCGATGATTGAACCAACCGGGCCGCGCCTTTCCGCCCAAGTTCGGGAACTGGCCGGCCAGTGCCGGGAGGGGGAGGTGACCTTGGGCGAGGTGACCGACCTGCTCCAGGGGCGCGCCCTCCACCTGCTCCTGGTCATCCTGGCCCTGCCCTTCTGCATCCCTGTGCCCATTCCCGGCCTCTCCACCCCGTTCGGCTTGGTGATTCTCTTGTTAGGATTGAGGCTGCTCTTCCGCACATCGGACGCCCTGCCCGGGGAAGTGCGGCGGCGGAAGGTGCCGGGGAAAGTGTTTGCGGCGGTGCTGCGTTCGGTGGCCGGAGCGCTGGCGGTGCTGGAAACGCTCATGGCGCCGCGGATGGGCTGGCTGATCGACCACCGGGCCGGGAGGCGGGTGGCGGGAGCCCTCATTTTCGTTTGTGGCTGCTTGCTTTTGCTCCCGTTACCGGTGCCCTTCAGCAATTTCTTCCCCGCGTTCACCGTGGTGCTTCTGGCTTGCTCGATGGTGGAAAAGGACGGGCTGACGGCCCTGGTCGGTGTGGTGTTCTTTTTTCTCACTCTGGCCTTCTTCACCCTGCTCTACATCGGCGGTGCGGCGGCGGTGGACTGGGCGTTCGAAATGGTGAAGGAACTTTTCCGCCCCAAAGAAATCCTCCCCTCGCCGATCGATTTGTGAAAAGAGGCGGGAGGGTTTAACGCAGAGACGCAGAGACGCGGAGGAGAGGCCATTTTAAACGCAAAGGCGCAAAGCCCGCGCCGCGGGCTGCAAAGGACGCGAGAAAGGCAAGGTTGAGGAAGGCAGGTGCTTGGCGTGATTGAGGGATTAAGCGATTGAGTTCGGGCAGAACAATCGATTTAGAAAAAGAGTTCTATCTGCCACCCAACCCCTTCCTTGCTTAATTCCTCAATCACTCGCATCCCTCATAGCGCCCTTTGCGTCCGCCGGAGGCGGATGGCGTCCTCGCGTTAAAACGGCCTCTCCTCCGCGTCTTTGCGTTAACTGTGTTGGCTGCCTTTTTTCACATGCACGGCCAGGAGGGAAAGATCCGTCGGGTTGATTCCTGAGATGCGGGCGGCTTGGCCGAAGGAGCGGGGGCGGATTTGCTGCAACTTGATCCGGGCTTCCGTCTTGAGTCCGTGGATTGAGTCGTAGTTTACCCAATCTGGGATGAGCTGGTCCTCGCTGGCCTTGGCCCGCTCAATGGACAGGAGTTCGCGGTCGATGTAACCCGCGTATTTGAGGTCGGTCTCCACCTGTTCAGCAATGTCCGGATGTTCCACGTGGAACATTTCAGGAAGGCCCTGCCATTCGTTGCCCGGTTTTTTCAGCCAGTGAGCCAGGCTTTCGCCCTCGCGGCGCTCCCGGCTGAGGCGGTCTTTGAGTTCGGCTATGCGGCGTTGTTTGGCCTGGGTGCGGGCCAGGCGCTCCGGGCTGGCCAGGCCGAAGGAGGCGCCCAGTTCGGTCAGGCGCAAGTCCGCATTGTCCTGGCGGAGGAGGAGGCGGTATTCGGCCCGTGAAGTGAACATGCGGTAGGGCTCCTTGGTGCCCTTGGTCACCAGGTCATCGACCAGCACGCCCAGGTAAGCTTGATGCCGTCCGAGGATGAAGGGGGCTTTGCCTTGCACTTGAAGGGCGGCGTTGATTCCGGCGATGAGTCCCTGGCCGGCCGCCTCTTCGTAGCCGGAGGTCCCATTGATCTGGCCTGCAAAGTAAAGGCCCTGGACCCGCTTGGTTTGCAACGTGGGGTGAAGCTGGGTGGGCGGGCAGAAGTCATACTCCACCGCGTAGCCGGCCCGCAGGAGATCGACTTGCTCCAGCCCGGGAATCGAACGAATGAAGGCATACTGAGCCTCAATCGGCAAGGAGGTGGAGCAGCCGTTGATGTAGTATTCCCCCGTGTGCAGCCCCTCAGGTTCTAGAAAAACTTGGTGGCTCTCCTTTTCGGCAAAGCGGACGATTTTGTCTTCGATCGAAGGACAATAGCGCGGGCCGATGCCTTCGATGATGCCGCAATAGAGCGGCGATTTGTCCAAGTTTGCCCGAATGATTTCTGCCGTCTGCCGGGTGGTGTGGGTGATCCAGCAGGGTTGATGTTCCACGTGGAACATTTCCGGCTTCCAAGAATTCAGCGTGAACAAGTCCTGCGGGCCTTTCTCGATGGTGTCGGCCAGGTAGCTGAAACGGGGAGGGGGGGTATCACCGTCCTGGCGTTGCATGACGGAGAAGTCGATGGTGCGTCCATTCAGTCGTGGCGGGGTGCCGGTTTTGAGGCGCTGGACCTCGAATCCCAAGGCCGCGAGTTTATCGGAGAACGTGCTGACGCCGTCCCCCATGCGTCCTCCAGTGGCATTGCGCAGGCCCACGTGCATGAGGGCGCGCAGGAAGGTGCCGGTGGTGATGACGGCTGTGCGGGTGCGGTAGCGCACTCCCAGTTGGGTGGTCACTGCCACCACGGCATCACCCGCCACTTCCAGATCGGCGATCTGGCCCTGGTGGACGTCCAGCCCGGGCTGGTGCTCCAGGGTGTGCTTCATCCGAAACTGGTAAGCCTTCTTGTCGGCCTGGGCGCGGGGGGCGCGGACGCTGGGGCCTTTGCGCATGTTGAGCATGCGGAACTGGATGCCGGTGGCGTCGGTGTTCAGGCCCATCTCGCCGCCCAGGGCATCGATTTCCCGGACGAGGTGGCCTTTGGCGAGGCCGCCAATGGCCGGGTTGCAGCTCATCTGGGCGATGGTGTCCAGGTTCATCGTCAGCAGCAGCGTGCGGCAGCCCATCCGCGCGGCGGCCAGCGCGGCCTCGCAGCCGGCGTGGCCGGCCCCGGCAACGACGACGTCATACTCCGTGGGATGGGTGAACATGGGCCGCAAACCCTGCCAGAAAACGGCCCCCGCGCCAAGGGGCAAAGGGAGAAGCAAAAAACTAACAAAACAGAAAAACCAAGCCTCACGCAAAGTCCGCAAAGGGCACGAAGAAAAGCGGGACGAAAAGGGCTACATCGAATACCGAAAGGCTGAGGCCGTGGTGGAGAAGGCCCAGACCGCCTGTTTCCACAGCGGCCGGTGGGTGGAGGATCATTTCGTTGAAACCACCGAAATGATTGAGGTCGGCAGCGGTGCCCGGCGTGCGCCGGAAAGTGTCATGAGGGTTCCATCGAGTCGTCACTTGCTGAATCGAGACCCGGAGGGTAAGGACCTGGCTCAAATGGATCTCACGCAGCCTGATCCCACCGCACGGCCCTCCGTGGGCCCATGGGGTGGAAGTGGGCTTCGTCGTTCTGGATGAAGCCTTTGGCGTCGATCTTCAGGCCCTCGGCCGTTAGGCGGCGGCGCTGGGTGCGGGCGAGTGAGGCGTCCATGTTCGGGCTGATGCGGGCCTCCGCACCCACCACGCGGTGCCAGGGCAGCCGGCGCGATTCTTCCGGCGTGAGCCGGGCCATGATGAAGGCCACGTGGCGGGGCTGGACATTCATGTGCACGCCGATGGCGCCGTAGGTGCTGAATTTTCCTTTGGGAATCGTGCCCACCAGGCGCACCACCTCAGCGCGGATGCGGGTGAAGGCAGTGGATTGCGGCCGGGCCATGGCCTAAGCTACCACACCCGTGTCCCTGGGCGGGATGCCGAAAAAGTGTTCGAAGCTGAAGCGATGGAACAACCGCTGGTGATCCGAAATTCAGCTGGGGCGTTGTCACCGGATGCGGTGGCGGGGCAGAATCATGCTGGTTGGCAGTCCGCTGCCTTGACGCGGAGGCCCTCGAATGCCGGCTTACGAGCGGGAATATAGTCAGCCAGGTCACGGCAGCGCAGGTCCAGATGAACCCCGGCAGGCACCAGCAGGGCTTAAAATCCCAGGCTGCGCCAAATATCGAGATAGGTGACCGGCTTCTCGGCACTGAGGTGGCCGAAATAGACTTGGTGGGCCAGCACCAGGTTGAACACCGCACCCAGCACCAGCAGTGTGCGGACCCCGGCCAGTCCAGCGGGCCGGGCTGCGGCCCGGGCCAGCAGCCAGGCGGTGCCGGCCATGAAGAAAAGCACGCTGCCTTCAAAGGCGCGCGCGCCGTAAGCCGCGCCGAACCACCAGGCATGCCAGGCGGTATTGACCCACAGCGTGGCCAGGAACGAAGCCATCCACAGCCAGCCGGGCACCGGATGCCGCCGCGCCCACGCCACCCAGCCGGCCAGGCCCAGCAGCAGCGCGGGCGACCAGTGGAACAGCCCGTGGAACGGGGAAAAAAGCACTTCCCCGATTTTCGGGCGCAGCCAGTGGAACCCCTCGCCCCCGTAGGAATAGACCAGCCACTGGCCGTAAACCACCTTCCAAGCCGCCATCTGCAGCAGCAGCGGCAGCGCGGCTGCCGCTGCCGCGCAGGCCGCGCCGGTCCAGGCTGCCCGCCCGCCGCGGAGCAGGGCGCCGCCCGCCGCCCAGGCGGGGAACAGCAGATACACCGCCGTTTGATAGCGTGTGGCCACCGCCAGCCCCGCGGCCAGGCCCAATTGCGCCCAGACCAGCGGCCCTGCCCGCCCCTCGCGGACGCGCAGGGCCGCCCAGGCCGCCCAAGCCAGGGCAAAGAATGCCGTGTTGTGGGCCATGGTTACTATAAATGTTTGATAGGCAACCAGGAACGATCCCAGCCAGCACAGCAGCACGCCCTCCAGCGCCCAGGGGTCCGGCACCCAGCGCCGGGCGATGCGCCAGGCCAGCAGCAGGCCGGCCAGGGCATAGCCCAGCTGCCCCGCCACCAGTGCCGTTTGGTAGGCCGGCCCGTGGCCGTCGCGCACCACCTCCTTCCACCCCGCCGCCCGCGCCGTGGCCACGCCCAGGTCCGCCAGCGCATAAAAGGGCGCCCCGGCCAGGGCCCAGCCCACCCCGTATTTGTTCGGCAGCTTTCCGGTGGCCGTGCGCGGGCCGGCCAGCAACCGTGCCACTTCCTGCGGGGGCATTGTCCCCGTCTGCTGCGCCGATTCCCGGATATCAAACGGGCGCTCAAACCAGGCGGAACGCAGCCACCAAAAATAATAGCTCTCGTCGATGCCGAAGATGGCGGTGCGCATGGGCTGGTCCCGCAGCCCGGCAAACTGGCGCCAGGTAAAAAACACCATCGTGCCCGCCGCCAGGCCCAGAAGCGCCAGGGTGAACAGCCCTCTTCCGGTCCAAAGCCAGGCGGGCAGCTGCTTCCTATCCATCACTTCTGATAGCAGGCGTCCCGCGCCCGGCAATGCCGCTTCCCGCAGGGAGGGGGGGGCATTGGGTTTGGCAGAAGATTGGCCGCAAAGAGGCACAAAAGGCTCAAAAAGAGAGGCTGGTTGGTTGTTGGGGCGCGCAAGGTGCCGTATTGCGGTGATGGCATCGGAGCACTCCAGGTGGTGCGCAGGGGAAATCTGGAGTGCGGCGATTTTTCGCCGCTCTGGGATGGAGCGAAGCGACGGGGGTGGGGCACGACCTGCAGAAATGGACCACCGTCCCCCGCGCTGCGCGCGTTCCCAAAGCTCCGAAAAGATCGGAGCACTCCAGATAATGCAGGCCTGGCAGGTGGCGTTCTGCACCCAGGCCTGGGCATGCGGGCAATAAAAAAGGCCGGACCCTGCTGGGTCCGGCCTTTTGAATGCGGCGGGGGCGGATTACTTCTTGCTTTCGCCGGGGCGGAATTCTTCTTCCGCCTTGCTGAAGGCATCGCCCAGCGAGCCGAGCTGGTCACCGGAACGCAGGCTCTCGTAAGAGGCGGTTTCCTTGGCCAGCTGCTCTTCGCTGTAATCCGCGGCTTTGATGGAAAGCCCGATGCGGCGCTCGGCTTTGTCCACTTTGATGACGCGGGCAGTGACATCGTCGCCGATCTTGAGCACGTCTTTGACTTTGTTGACGCGGTCCTCGCTGATCTGGGAGATGTGGACCAGGCCGTCGATATCGTCACCCAGGTCGATGAAGGCGCCGAAGGACGCGATCTTCGAGACCTTGCCGGAGACGACTTGGCCGACTTTGTAGCGGGACTCGATGGCGGACCAGGGATCGTCCTCGAGCTGCTTGAGGCCCAGGCTGATGCGCTGGTTCTGGCGGTCGATGCCCAGGACCTGGGCGGTGACTTCGTCGCCTTTCTTGAGGATTTCCGAAGGATGGTTCACCTTGCGGGTCCAGGAGAGGTCGGAGACGTGGATCATGCCATCGATGCCTTCTTCCAGCTCGACGAAGGCGCCGTAAGCGGTGAGGTTGCGGACCACGCCTTTGACGGTGCTCTTCTCGGGGTATTTCTCGCCGATGGAATCCCAGGGGTTGGCTTCCAGCTGGCGGAGGGACAGGGAGAGCTTCTGCTCTTCCTTGTTGATGTCGGTGACCAGGGCTTCGACTTCCTGGCCGACGGTGAGGACATCGGACGGGCGGGCAATGCGCTTGGTCCAGGAGATTTCCGAGACGTGGATGAGGCCTTCGATGCCGGGCTCCAGTTCGACGAAGGCGCCGTAGGGGACCAGATTGGTGATCTTGCCCTGGACCTTGCCGTTGAGGGGGTATTTGTCCACCAGGGATTCCCAGGGGTTGGCCGTGCGCTGCTTGAGGCCCAGGCTGACGCGCTCTTTCTCGCGGTCGATGTCCAGGACCATGACTTCCAGTTCCTGGCCGATCTTGAGGACCTCGGAGGGGTGGTTGACCCGGCTCCAGGAAATGTCGGTGATGTGGAGGAGGCCGTCGAGGCCGTCGAGGTCGATGAAGGCGCCGAAGTCGGTGAGGTTTTTGACTGTGCCTTTGACCGTGCTGCCTTTGTCGATCTGGCCCAGGAGCTTGGCGCGCTTCTCCGCGCGCTCGGCTTCGATCAGCTCGCGGCGGGAGAGGACGACGTTTTTGCGCTCTTCGTTGAGTTTGACGATCTTGCACTCGATCGTCTGGTCTTCGAACTCACGCAGGTTCTTGGGCGGAATGATGTCGATCTGGGAGGCGGGGATGAAGGCCTCCACGCCGATGTTGACCATGAGGCCGCCTTTGACGATTTTGCGGACACGGCCGGTGATGGTGCCGCCTTCGTTGTAAGTTTTGACGATCTTGTCCCAGTTTTGTTTCTGGGCGGCTTTTTGGCGGGAGAGGACGACGTTGCCGTAGTCATCTTCCAGGCGCTCGAGGAGAACTTCGATTTCCTGGCCGACTTCGAGTTCATCCGGGTTCTCGAATTCATCGAGATCGATGACGCCTTCGGATTTGTAGCCGATATCGACGATGACTTCTTTGCCGCGTTTGGCGACGAGGGTGCCGTGGATGATGGTGCCTTCCTTGAAGTTTTGCAGGGAAGCATCCAGCAGGGCTGCGATTTCTTTCATGATGGGTGGGGTGGAACGGGCCGGACGGTAACACGGGCTCTTCAACCCGAAAGCCGGGGCGCCCTGACGGGGTCATGGGGCGGTGAACACGGGGCCAGAAACGAAATATCCGCCGTAACCTCGGCGGAAAGGGTTGAGGTTGGTCCTGCCGCTCCGCTCGCGCGGTGCTAGAAAGCAGGCTGGGAGAGTAACCAGACCTGGGAGATTGAAAAGGACAAAATCACACCCGTGCGGGTGGGGGTGGATAAATGCGTTCAAATGCCATGGCCCGTGTGGGCCGAGCGGATGGGATGCCACCGAAACGTTACGTGCCTCCCCGGCGGGGGAACCTGTAATCTGCGCCCATGGAAGAACACGCCGCCACCGCCTCCCGCGCCAAAGAACTCATCGCCTACGCCTACCTCCATGCCTTCGCCAACGACGGCACGCTCGACGACCATGAATTGGAATTCATGAAGAAGCTCGCGCTCAAAGACGGCGTAATTGACGACGAAGAAGCCCGGGCCATCCACCGCCTGTTGGACCATCTGGAAGGCCACGCCATTTCCACCAAAGTGGCCTCCACCCTGGGTGCCTTCCGCCAGCTCTACCCCCGCGAACACTACCTCTGACCCCGCCTGCTGCGGGACGGTCCGCAGCCGGTCTTTGACCTTTTCGTCCGGAGGCTTGGGGCTAGCTTGGGCGCATGATTTCCAAAGGATTTGTCGGTGTCTTTGCCGAGCCCTTCACCAAGGATCAAGTCGGGCTCTTTGTCGAAACCTGGCTGGGCTCGAATTACCAGGTCGAGCAGGTTTGCCCCGGGCCTCATGCCGGCAATACCACGCTGGCCATCACCGCCCCCAGCGACGTCCTCTGGGAAGCCCACCTCCAATTCCGCATCCTCAATGACATCTCCTTTTCCTGGGCCTATCTCACTTTGGAGCGCCGGGTGATCGAAACCAGTGGCCTGCCCGATGAAGGCAATACCCTCCCCCTCGATATCTTGCTCGACCTGCCCGGATTGCAGGAGATCGTGGACCAGGCCAACGACCGACGCCTCGACCAGCTCGAGGCGGATGGGCTGATGTAACCCGTTCGTCACACTTTTTTGCTTCGCTTCCCCCGCGCGCTTCGCGGTAGAACAGCCGCTTGCATCCGCGCGTCCTCATCCTCACCGCCGGTTACGGCGAGGGGCACAACACCGCCGCCCGCTGCCTGGCCGCCGCCTTCCAGCACCTGCGCCCGGACCTGGAGGTGGAAGTGGCCGATCCTTACGCGGTGTGCTACGGCAGTTTCAATGACTTCGTCCGCCGGGCCTACATCACAGCGATCAACAAAACCCCGCGGCTCTGGCAGGCCATTTATTGGACGCTGGACCGCACCCCGCTGGTGCAGTGGCTGCAGTGGACCTCGGCCAAAATGGAGCGCTGGCTGGCCCTCAAACTGGAGCAGGAACGCCCTGCCATCATCTGCTCCACCTATCCTTCCTACAATTTCACCCTGGCCCGCATCCATGAGGGCCACCGCCCGTTCCCTTATGTCCAGGGCACGGTGATTACCGACTCCATCTCCATCAACTCGCTCTGGATCAAGGGGCCCAGCGATGTCTTTTACGTGCCCAACGAAGCCACCGCCCGCACGGTCATCGCCCGCGGCTTGGAAGCGGAGGCCGTCCGCCCGCTGGGCTTTCCCGTGCAGCTGGCCTTCGCCTTGCCGGAGCGGCGGCTCAGCCCGCCCCCGCTGGACGCGGGGCGCGTGAAAGTCCTCTACATCCTCAACTCCGGCAAAACCCACGCCGCCGAGGTGGTGCAGGGCCTCCTGCGCAATCCCTCCCTGGACCTGACCCTGGCCGTGGGCCGCGACACCCGCCTGCGCGACAAACTGGCCGCCCTCACCGCAGGCCAGGAACACCGGGTGCAATTCATCGGCTGGACCGACCAGATGCCCCAGCTGATGATGACTCACCACTTGCTCATCACGAAGGCCGGCGGCGCCACCGTGCAGGAAGCCCTGGCCGCTGGCATTCCCCTGCTGCTCAACCAGGTCGTCCCCGGCCAGGAGGAAGGCAACTGGTTCCTGGTCCGTGACCATGGCTGCGGCGACCTGGTGCCGGATCCGTCCGCGCTGGTGCGGAGAATCGATGCGGTGCTGGCGGACGGCGCGTCCGAACTGCGGCGCTGGCGCGAAAATCTCCGCCAGCTGCACCGGCCCGATGCCGCCCTGCGCATCGCCGAAGACCTTCTCGCCCGCGCAAAATGTTAGATAGCGGCCTATCCCGGCTGCAGCGGGACAGCTCACCGCGAAGGGCGCGAAGGCCGCCAAGGCAGGGGGGCCGCTTTCAACCCGGGTTTTTCCGGCCTTAGTTGTTAGATAGTGGCTTCATGCCCCATCGTTTTCGCTTCGCGTCCTTCGCGGCAAACCAGCTGGATTGTTGCGGCTCAGCTGCTGCCCGGCCAGCCGACCCGGATCAGGTGGCCTTCGTTCTCCAGGCACTCCACTTCCATTTCCCCATGATCCGCCCCCACCAGCAGGCTCGTGCCTTCGGCCACCTCCCGTCCGGCGATGCGGAAACGGCCTTTGGCAGTGAAGAGATAGAGAAAGGACCGGCCGTCCGTGCCCAGCATCCGGCTCTCCTTCTCAAAGAAGAGCGAGCGGTCGATGCGGAAATAGCGGCACTCCAGAATCGACTCCCCGTGCGGCTGGGTGAAGGCCGGCTCGACGTCATCGAAGCGGATGCATTTCAAGGATTCTTCGATGTGCAGGCCGCGCGGCTTGCCCGTCTTGGCATCGATGCGGTCGAAGTCATGGACCCGGTAGGTGGTATCGGAGTTTTGCTGGACTTCGAGGATCAGATTGCCGCCGCCGATGGCATGGACGCGCCCGGAAGGCAGGAACATCACTTCCCCTGCAGCGGTGGGGAGGCGGTGGAAGCACTCGACCAGCCGCTTTTCCTGGATGGCGCGCTCAAAAGCCGCCCGGTCCACCCCGGGCTTCAATCCGGCGAAAATTTCCGCACCCGGCTGGACCGCCAGAAAATACCAAAGCTCGGTCTTGGGTTCGCCGCCCATGGCTGCGGCCATCGACTCCGGCGGATGGACCTGGAGGGAAAGCTTGTCGCAGGCATCGAGGATTTTGATGAGAATCGGAAAGCGCTCGGAATCCGGGCGGAGCGTGCCGAAGAATTCCTCCCGTCCGCTTCCGGCCCACAACTCATGGAGCGTCTTTCCATTTTCCCGGATCGTGCACTGCGCTTCCGGTCGGTCGCAAAGCTCCCAGGCCTCGCCGATGCGTTCGCCCGGCAGGCTGCGCCCGAGCACGGTCTTCATCGTTTGGCCGCCCCAAATGCGGTCCTGATAAACAGGGTCCAGTGTATAGATCGTCATGGCCGCATGCTGGAGGCCGACGGGCCGTGGAAACAGCCGAAAATGCGGTTTTGCGCGTGACAGCGGAAGCGGGCCGGTGGCAGCTTGGCCCGGCCATGCCCTCCGCCGCTTCCCCCACGCCGCTCAAACTCCTCCTCTGGGACATCGATGGCACGCTGGTCTGGACCGGCAAGGCCGGAGAGGAAGCACTGGTCGAGGCCATGCGCGAACTCCACGGCATCGAGACCAGCCTGCACGATGTGGATTACAAGGGCCGGACCGACCGCCGGATCGGCATGATGCTTCTGGAGAAACACGGCATTCCGCTGACTGAGGCCACGCTGCACGATTTCGTCGAGGCCTACCTGCGCCATCTGGCCCGGCTGCTGCCGCAGAAGCAGGGCTGGGTCTATCCCGGCATCCTCCGCATTCTGGACCAGGCCCATGCCCGCCCGGATGTGGCCAGCGGCCTCCTCACCGGCAACATGCGCGCTGGTGCGGAACTGAAGCTCTCCCATTACCAAGTCTGGCATTACTTCGAGTTCGGCGCTTTTGCCGATGATTCCCACGACCGCAACCAGCTCGGCCCGGTAGCCCTGAAGCGGGCTCTGGAAGAACAAGGCCTGGACATCACCCCCGGGCGCGTCTTTGTCATCGGGGACACGCCCCACGATGTCGCCTGCGGCAAGGTGATCGGCGCCCGCACCATCGCCGTGGCCACCGGCGGCTTCTCGGTGGACGAACTCCGCGCCTGCGGTGCGGACGCCGTTTTCCCTGATTTTTCCGATCCGGTGGCGTTCTGGGAAGCGGTGGGATAGGATCGGCCCCACTTAGCACAACACTGTGGAATTGCATCACCGCGCCCTGTAGCTAATTATGGGGAGATGTTTGATCAGCGGGATCATAAGCCGGCCTCCCCGGCCCGCCGGGCGGCGCGCATTGCCCTGGTCTATTTCACCGTCACCGCCATCTACATCATCCTTTCCGACCGGTTCCTGCTGGTCCTGGGGCTGGATGCGGAGGCCATGGCGGACTGGCAGATGGCCAAGGGCCTGGGATTCATGGGGCTGCTCTCCGTGGCCCTCTTCCTGGGGTTGAACTGGGTCTTCCGCCGCCTGGAAGCCCGCCAGCAGGAATGGCTGGAGGCCGACCGCCGGATGATGGCGGGCGTCATGGCTTCTTCCGTGGCCCATGATCTGAATAATTTACTAACAACTGCGCTGATCGAGCTCGAACTGCAGGCCCTGGAGCGCCCGGATGATCCCGCCCTCCGGCGCATCCGCGCGTCCTGTGAGGAAATGGCCCGGCTGGTCAAAAGCCTGCGCGACTTCGGCAAAGAACAGATCGGCCAGCGCTTGGAGCGCCGCTCCCTGGCTGCCCTGGTGCGTGACAGCCTCGATCTGGCCCGCCGCCACGCCAGCCTGCGGCAGCGTGAGCTGCGAGTGGACATCCCGGAAACCCTGGAGGCGCAGGTTCCGCCGGGCCTTTTCCCCCGCATGCTGACCAACCTCGTCCTCAACGCCGCCGAGGCCTCGCCGCCCGGCGGCTGGGTGCGCGTCTCCGCCGAACCGTCCGCGGACGGCGTGGTCCTGCGGGTGGACGACAATGGCCCTGGCGTCCCCGCCGCCCAGCGGGAGGCCATCTTCGAGCCCTTCCACACCACCAAGCCAGAGGGCTCGGGCCTGGGCCTGATCTCGGTCAAAGCCGCCGTCGCCCTCCTGGGTGGAGCCATCCGCGTGGCCGATGCACCCGAGGGCGGAGCCCGTTTTGAAATCTTCCTGCCCCGCCCAGGGTGCGTCTCCGGATAATCTCTTGGGCGACATAAACGGTTGCGCCGGGGCTTGCTGCGGTGTTCCATGGTTTCCTCTCCCATGCCGGAAACCCAGACCAGGTCCAAAACCGCCCATTGGCTGATCGCCGGCACCGACGAATTTGCCGTGAAGGAACGGGCCGCCGCCGTCTTGCGCCAGGCCATGCCCGACGACCCGATGAATTTCGAGGTGATCGACGCCCAGGCCGCCGTCATCGAAGACGCCCTGGCCGCCCTCGGGCGGCTCAAGGAAGCCCTGCTGACCTATCCTTTTTTTGGCGGCTCCAAGCTGGTCCATTTCAAAAATTGCAGTTTCCTTGCCGACACCAAGCAGGGAAAGAGCGAAGAGGTGCTGGCCCGCTGGGATGACCTCGGCCACGTGCTCGAATCCCTCGACCCCGCCCAGGTCCAGCTGGTCATATCCGCCACCGGGGTGGACCGCCGCCGCTCGTTTTTCAAAGCCTTCAGCGCCACCGGCCAGGTGGAATTCTTCAACCTGCCGGATGTCAGCAAAGCCCGCGAAGCCCAGGCCTACGCTGCCCAGATCGGAGAGATGATCCGCGCCCGCGGCTTGCAGGCGGATCCGCATGTGCCGGAAATGTTCGTGGAAATGATCGGCGCGGACACCCGTGCCGTCTCCGGGGAGCTGGAGAAACTGGCCCTCTACGTGCATCCGCAAACCCGCATCCGGGAGGAGGACCTGCGGGCGATCGTGGCCGCCACCCGCGAATCGATCGTCTGGGACCTGAACGATGCCGTCATCCGCGGAGATGCCCGGGAATCCGTCCATCTCCTGCGCCAGCTCCTGGCCCAGGGGGAATCGGAAGTGGGCATCAACATCCTCCTCTCCCAGCAAATCCGCCTGGCCGCCGTCGGCGTTTACCTGCACGAAACCAAGCGCCTGCGCGTGGTCAAGCAGGGCTACAGCCTGAATGTGGAAGTGTCCTCCGAGGGCGAAGCCCTCCTCCCTGTTAGCAAAAAGGGCGAGAAGCCCTCCGGCTACCGTCTGGCCAAAATCGTGGACCAGGCGCGCAAGCGCCCCTCCGCCCGCTGGTTCCAGGCCGTGGAAATCCTCCACCGCACCGCCATCCAGCTCGTCTCCTCCGGCGGCGAGCGCGACCGCATCCTGGAAACCGCGGTGGTTAAAATCTGCCAGCTTTGACCCCGTCCATGGACTCCATCGATGTCCACGAATTGAAGCGCCGGCTGGATGCGGGGGAATCCTTCCGCCTGGTGGATGTGAGGGAAGAGGACGAATGGGCCTTCTGCCGCCTGCCGCGCGCGGAATGGCTGCCCCTTTCCCGCTTTGCCGCGGAGGCCTCCCAAACGCTCCGTGCGGAAGAACCCATCATCCTCTACTGCCACCACGGGGTGCGCTCGCTCCACGCGGGCCAATTCCTGGAACAGCTCGGCTTCACCCGCATCACCAACCTCTCCGGCGGCGTCCACGCCTGGTCCAAGCAGGTGGACGCCTCGGTGCCCACCTATTGATCCGGCGGGGGTGGAGTTGGTGCACACAAAAGGGACAGTTTACCCGCCTGAGGCGGGTAAACTGTCCCCGGCTTGGCCGGTAAGGCCAATATGCCAGCGTCTGTTCATCTCCCCCCAAGGATGTCCAGTGCTGCCAGACTCAACTACATCCTATTGACCCGGCCCCCTGGATTCCACGGTTGCACGGGCAGCCGGAGCCAGGGTAATATGCCCATCCGTTCGCATGCCGGACGAGACTCCAACGCATGAGTGCATTCATCGAGTCGATCCGCGAAAAACTCCGCCGCCATCCCAAGCGCATCGTTTTCCCCGAAGGCCGTGATCCCCGCGTGCTCCGCGCCGCGGTGGAATTTTACAAGCTTAAGCTCGGCGTGGGCATCGTCCTGGGAGACCCGGACCAAATCCGTGCCACCGCCCGGGAACACGGCATCGAGCTGGACCACGTCCTGATCGTGGACCCGGAAAAGGCCGATGACATGCCGCTGCTCGTCCGCCGCCTGGAGACCCTCCAGCGTTACCGCGGCATCAAGGATGCCGACGCGGAGAAAATCCTGCGCAACCCGAACTACTTCGCCGCCATGATGCTGCAGAACAGCCAGTGCGACGGCCTGGTGGCCGGCGCCAGCGAGTTTTCCGGCAATATCCTCCGCCCCCTCTTCCAGCTGATCAAGCCCCTGCCCAACATCAAAAGCATCTCCAGCTGCGTCATCCTGGATGTGCCGAACTCCACCTTCGGCGACCAAGGCGTGATCTTCTGCGCCGATGCCGGCGTCATCCCCAATCCCACCGTGGACCAGCTGGCCGATATCGCCGTGGAAGTCGCCCGCCTGCGCCGCCAGCTCACCGGCACCGTCCCGCACGTGGCCATGCTCTCCTACTCCACCAAGGGCAGCGCCCAGACCCGGGACACCGAGAAAATCCTCGCCGCCACCGCCCTGGCCAAGCAGAAGATGAAAGAAATGGGCTTGCGCGCCGAGATCGATGGCGAGCTGCAGGTCGATGCCGCCCTGCTTCCGGAAATCGCCGCCATCAAAGCCCCCAACAGCCCGGTGGCGGGCAAGGCCGATGTTTTCGTCTTCCCGGACCTCAATTCCGGAAACATCTCCGTCAAGCTGGTCCAGCGCCTGGCCGGCGCCACCGCCTATGGCATGATCCTGCTCGGGCTCTCCAAGCCCGCTGCAGAACTGTCCCGCGGCGCCTCCGTGGATGACATCCTCGGCTGTGCCGCCCTCGTCGGCCTCCAGGCGGTCGAATACCGCAAGCTCTATCCCGATCAGGAGTGAGGCCCCCCTCCTGCCTTCCGCTGCCATGGGCCTGCCCGAACTCAACGCCACCACCCCGCGCATCTTCATCGCCGCCACCCGGCAGGATGACGGCAAAACCACTACCTCCCTCGGCCTCCTGGGCCTCCTGCGCAAGCGCATCGGGCGCATCGGCTACATCAAGCCCGTGGGCCAGCGCACGGTCGATGTCGGCGGCATGCAGATCGATGAAGACTCCGTCCTGATCAACGACACTTACAACCCCGGATTGCCCCTGGAAGCGATGAGCCCGATCGCGGTCGAGTCCCGCTTCACCCGGGACTACCTGGACGCGCCGGACCCGGTGCCGCTCGAGTCCCGTGCCATCCACGCCTTCAACCGGGCGGCCTGGGAGCAGGACTTCGTCATCATTGAGGGCACCGGGCACGCCGGCGTGGGCAGTGTCTTTGACATGTCCAACGCCCGGGTGGCCCAGCTGCTGCGCAGCCGCGTCATCATCGTCAGCCAGGGCGGGGTGGGCAAGCCGATCGATGAAATCAGCCTGAACCTGGCATTGTTCCGGCAGCGGGGTGTTGAAGTGCTGGGCGTGGTGCTGAACAAAGTCATCCCCGAGCGCATCGCCGATCTCCGGCCCTACGCGGAAAAGGGCCTGGCCCGCCTTGGCCTGCCCCTGCTCGGCATCGTTCCCCTGAACCAGGAGCTGCGCAAGCCCTCGATCAACCAGGTCCGGCAGGAACTGGGGGGCGAGTGGCTGGCAGGGGCCAAATTCCACCGCCGCCGGATCAACCGCATGGTCATCGGCGCCGCCTCCCCCCGCCATGCGGAAATGTATTTCGAGCCCGATTCCCTCATCATCACCGCGGGCGACCGTGAGGACCTGATCCTGGCCATTCTCGGCGGCGCGGGCGACAGCACCGGGGCGAAGCTGGGCGGCGTGGTCCTGACCCAGGGCCTGCTTCCCCAGCCCGGCCTGCTCAAAGTCATGCAGGGCAAAAACATCCCCTTCATCAGCGTCAAGCAGGACAGCTACACCGCCGCCACCCGCATCCACGAGATGACCGTGAAGACGGAGCCCGGGGACAAGCAAAAGATCGAGCTGATCCAGCAGCTGATCGAATCCCATGTGGACGTCGCCCGCATCCTCGAGGGCGCTCGGCAAGCTGCATAAAAGAAGCATTTCGCATCCATGCAAAAGTTCACCCCGTTTGCGGGGCCTTTAAAAGCAAGGCTCCTAGAAAATGTTGTTGCTGGTGATTCAATAATTTTTCTGTAGAATCCCATTTGAAGGTTCACCGCCATGCCTAATGCCAACAATTATCAAGTCCGCGTGGTATTAAATAAAACCGAATCTGGATACCGGGTCGCACAAGGCCTCGAATTCGACATCTCCGCTCAGGGAAAAAGCATCAGAGAAGCTAAAAGTTCATTTGCATATGCGCTGATTGGGCACTTGATGTATGCCGAACAGAAAAAAATGAAACCCTTTCAAGGGGTTCCCAAAGCCCCCAAGAAATACTGGGAAAAGTTCAAGCAGGGTGAGGAATTGCAAAACCCCATTTCGCTGCCATCTGCGAAAATCCGGTCTTTCGCAACGCGAAAGACCTGGCTGCAACAATTTCAGCCGGATTGAGGCACGGGTGGCTTAGCAGGGACCGGGAGTGGCTTTTCCCATGTCTCAAATGCCCACTGTGGCAAGATTTCTCCACGTGCTGGGAGAACATGGGGTTGAAATCACCCGAATGGCAGTTTCGACCACAGAATCAACACGAGAGACGAGCCTCTACGCCCTGGAGAGGCCCATTGAAGGCCGGACTTTGTATTAAATTATTGCGGTCACTTCCCAAGCTGAGCGTGTCACCCCGGACTTAATTTTTGGAACGTGCAGGCGGCTTGAGTTGAGCACCACGATATTTGAAATCGATGAGCATTGATATCCCGCCTTTGCCTGAAGGCGGATGATTCCAGCCGGCTATCGGGATCGAACCGATGACCAACGGTTTACAAAACCGCTGCTCTACCGCTGAGCTAAGCCGGCGAAATTGAGTGTCCAATATGCCGTGCCGCCGCCCCGGAGGCAAGCGCCCAGCCACAGGGTGCAGAGGGGGTGAAGTTGCAAAACGTCACACAGGCAAGAATGCCTGTGCTGCGCTGCTGGCCCCAATCCTCGGGGAGCGCGGACACCCGGAGCATTCGCGTTGCCTCGCGGTGTTGTCTGTGCGAGCGGACGTCCCGCACCACCCGCCGGCAAGGTCGGCCCAAAGCCGGACAAGATGTCCGGCGGAACGGACGGGACGTCCGCGTTCCCTCCGTCCCGCGCTTTGCGGCTCAGCGGGGATCGCGCGGGGCGGACTCGTAGCGGGTGTAAGCGCCGTGGAAGACCAGGTCCACTTTGCCGGTGGGACCGTTGCGCTGCTTGGCCACATGGAGGGTGGCCTTGAAAGGGGCGCAGGGTGCCTCCCCTTCTTCTTTCTCAAACTTGCGGCTCAGGAGCATGACGATGTCGGCATCCTGTTCGATGGAGCCGGACTCGCGCAGGTGGTGGAGCGCGGGGTCCTGGTTGCCTTCTTCCGGTTTGCGGTTGAGCTGGGCCAGCACGATGATGGGAATCTCCAGTTCGCGGGCCAGGCCTTTGATGCCGCGGGAGATTTCCGCCACTTCCACCTGCCGGTTGTCCCGCGCTTTCTCGCTGGTGGAGGAAAGAAGCTGGAGGTAGTCGATGATGAGGGCGGAAACTTTGTGCATTTGCTTGAGCCGGCGGCCCTTGGCGCGGAGCTGGCCGATGTTGAGCATGCTGGATTCATCGATGTGCAAGGGCAGGCCGGCCACTTCCTCGGCCACCACGGAGAGGGCATCCAGTTCCTGCTGGGACAGCCGCCCTTCACGCATGGACTGGAGGCTGACGTTCGAGTAGCTGGCCAGGAGGCGGAGCATCAGCTGCTGGGCGGACATTTCCAGGGAGAAGAAGCCGACCGGGTGGCCGGGTTTGATGAAGCGTTCCAGCTTTTCATCATAGCGTTCCTTGAGGAAATTCTTGGCAAAGGTGAGGGCCAGCGCGGTTTTGCCCACCCCCGGACGTGCGGCGACGACGATCATTTCCCCCGGCTTGAAGCCGGTGGTCATCTGGTCGAGTTCATCGATGCCCGTAGCCAGGCCCTCATACTTGCCTTTCATCGCGATCGTGCGCTCGATGATCTCGATGGTGCCGGGAACCACTTTCTGGGCGGAGAGGAAGGACTGGGAGACGCCGGTCTCGGTGATCTTGAAAATCTGGCTCTCGGCCTCGTCCAGGACGGCCTCGACCTCGTGCTGCCGTTCCTGGGCGCTGTAAACGATCTGGGCGCAGGCCTGCTGGAGGTGGCGGAGCAGGCTTTTGTTGCGGACGGTCTTGATATGCTCCGGGGCCGTGAGCATGGAGATGACCCCGGCAGACAGCTCGCCCAGGAGCGGGGCTCCGCCGACGGAATCGGCCAGCTTGCGGTCGTCCAGGTATTGGAAGACGGTGGCGGGGTCGATCGGCTTGCCGGTGTTGCGCATCTCCAGGAGGATGCTGAAGAGGACCTGGTGGGCGGGATGGAAAAAATCCTCGGCACGGAGCTGTTCGCTGGCCATGTCGATCAAGTGCTCGGGATCGGAGAGCATGGCGCCAAGGACGGAACGCTCGGAGTCCAGGCTGTGGATGGCGGGCAGGCCTTCCAGCTGGATGGAAACTTTGGCGGGCGGGCGGAGGTCGGCGCGGGCGATCATGGGGGAAGGGAGATGCTGCCGCAGGCAGCGCTGCTGGCAACGGTGAACCGGCGCGCCCGGTGAATAAGCGGTGAATAAGCCGGTAAAACCCCGGCTTGTTCACAATTCCCGGGTCCGGGAGCCGGGCAGCGCATGTGAACAACTTGGAAAGGGCTTTTGTGGGCAATCCAGCCGGGAGGCGTCCGCTACCGGGAGGCAGCGGGCTGGCTTTCCGCAGCCTGGGCGGGCGGCTCCGCAGTGGCAGCAAAGGCCAGCGCCCAGGCGGCGCTGCCCGCAGTGGCAGCGGCCAGCCAGGGCAGCTGCACATCGAAGAAGCGCAGAAAGAACCAGGTGTCCACCGCCAGAAAGAGCAGTCCCGCGCCCAGGGCGGCCAGCGCGTGGGGGAAAGGCCGGAGCGAGCCCGCCCAGGCCATGAGCAGCGCGGAGACGGCCACGATGGCGGCAGCGGCCGGAAAGGGGGCGGGCTCCCAGTGTGCCCGGGTCATGAGCTGCAGCACGGCGCGGGCGGTGCGTTCCCCGGCAAAGAGGCCGTCTGCCCCCGCCGCGGTGGCCCCCGGATGCTCGATGGTGGCCAGAACCAGGCAGTGGCGCAGCCGGTTCAAGTCGAAAAGCGGGGCCTGCTGGTTGTGCATCTGTTCGGCGGAAAGAATCGCGGAGTAGAACTCCACCCGCGGGACGGCAGGCAGGCGGGAGGCGGGAATGGGGCGGAGCGCGCCGGAGGCGTCCACCGGAATCCGGGCCAGCCTCCGGTTTTGATAGTCGCGCAGGATGATGTCACGCCCGGGGTGTGCGGTGCAGTGCGGCCAGTAAGCCCCGAGCCACTTGCCATACACTGCCAGGGGGAAGGCGGGAACCACTTGGCCGTCCTGGCGCAGCAGCAGCGGGATGCGCTGGCCGGAGGCTGCGGACAGAGGGCTGGTGCGGGCCTCCGCACCTCCCAGGCGCGGCCAGGAGGCCCCATCCAGCCTGGGAATGCGTCCGCTGTTCCCGGTGACCGCGAGCGGTTCCAGCGGAGGGGCTTCCCCCGCCGATTCACGCCAGGGCCGGGCGGCCAGGACGATCCCGCGGAAGGCCTTCATCTGCCGGGCCAGCTGGCGCTCGTAAACACCCGGCTCCACATCCGGCAAATCCAGCGGCCAGTCCAGCGCCAGCACCTCGGGCTCATAGGGCGCCAGAGCATGGAGGAGGATGGCGTAATCCAGCTTCGGCCAGGGCCAGGGCTGGTCTGCCAGGTCATCGACCACCACCCTCACCATTCCAGGATCGCGCGCCGGGGCCCGGGCGCCTTCGAGCACACGCAGGGCCAGGGCATCCTCCGCCCGCTGGGCCAGTCCGCCGGCCCAAGCGGCTGCACCCACGGCCAAGCCCGCCAGCGCGGCCAGCACCAGGACAGCCTCACGCCTGCCAAGGGGAAGCACAGCGGGGGAATTCCGGTTCATCGCCCGGCCAGATTGGCCGCGATGCCCGGCCAGGAAAAGCCGTTTTCATGGGGAACGAAGGCAGGAAATAGAAGGTCGAACGGCTGGGTCCCACTCCCGCAGGAGCACTTGGCGGATTGATATTTCCGCAAAGAAGGTGTGGAAGTTCATCTTTGTCGAGAATGCGGCGGCGGCGGTGTTGCCCGGGCAAAGGCTCGGGCGGGACAAGCCAGCGCGCGCCTAGCGCAAGTTCCAGCCGCCGCTGACCACGAGGTTCGATCCGGTCAGGTAGGAGGCGCCGGGATCGAGGAGGTGGCGCAGGGCGTGGTGGATGTCTGCAAACGTGCCGTGCCGCCCTGCGGGGATGATGCTGGGGTGGGGAAGCTCCACGCTGTTGTCCAGGTAGCCGGGGGAGATCATATTGACGGTCACGCCATGAGCCGCCTCCGCGGCAGCGAAGGAGCGGGTGATCATGAGCACCCCTGTTTTCCCGATATGGTAGCTGAGGGCCAGGTCGCGGGCAGTGGGCCGGTCGCAACTGGAATCCCCGATGTTGATCACGCGCCCGGCGGGGGAAAGGCGCAGGAGCGGGAGGGCGGCACGCGTTGTGAAAAAGGCCGCCGTGGCGGTGGAGTCCAGGCCCTCGCGCCACGCGTGGGTGCCCAGGTCGGCCAGGTCGCGGGCGGCGTAAACTCCGGCGTTGTTGACCAGGATATCCAGCCGCCCGAAGCGGTCGGCCACGGCGTGGATCATCTCCCAGGCTTGAAGTTCGTCGGCCAGATCGGCGCCGAACACGGCGGAGTCGGCTCCGGCTTGGCGCAGATCAGCTGCCAGGGCCTGGGCTTCACCGCGCGAGCAGTGGCAGTGGAGGGCGAGGCAGAATCCATCGGCGGCCAGCATGCGGGCGAGGGCTGCGCCCAATCCGCGTCCGGCCCCGGTGACCAGGGCCACCCGGCTCACGGCCCGGCCTCCAGGGTGCGGACTACGCCCCGGACCCGGGCCACCTCATGGGTGCGCAGCAGGTCGGTCCGGCCCAGGGTGGCCAGCACGGCAAAGAAGCCCTCCGCGGAGCGGACTTCATCCTCGAAGTATTCAAAAGCGTGGGGCAAGGCCTGGCAGGTGGGCCAGCCCAGCGTGCGGAGGCGGAACGTGTGGAGAAAGGTGCGCATTTGGTAGCGGACGCGCTCCGCGCTGTCGGCCAGGTTTTTGTAATAAAAACCCAGTCCGGGATCGATCCAAATCCGGCTGACCCCGCAGGAGGCCGCCAGTTCGGTCTCGCGGGCAAAATAATCCCGCAGGACCTGGGTGTGGTCGTCTTCCAGCCGCAGGTCCCCGACCGCGCGGACGTGGTCCCCGGCGACAAAGCAGATGATCACGCCGGCCTCGTGGGCCGCGATGCGGCGGTAGTGCTCGGCGCTGCCGCGGGTTCCGGTCAAATTGATCACCGCGGCCCCGGCCTCCAGCGCCGCCTGGGTCACTTCCGGATGATAGGTCTCCACTGAAACGAGCACGCCTGCGGCGGACAGCTCCCGCACTACCGGCAGGAGCACGTTTTTCTGGCCGTCCGCATCCACCCGCGCGGCCTGCAGCAGGGTGGACTCCGCCCCCACGTCCACCAGGTCGGCCCCCTCCACGGCCAGGCGGCGCCCGCGCCGGATGGCGGCCTCCGCATTCAAAACGACGCTTTCCCGATACCAGGAGTCCGGCGAGAGATTGACCACCCCCATGAGGTGGGGACGGGCGGACCCGCCGAAGCGCCGGCCCCGCAGTTCGAAGCCGGCCACTTCCGCCTTGAGGGCATCGGCATGGGATTCAGCCAGGCGGGCCAGGTCTTCCAATCGCAGCATGACGCGGGAGCATAGCATGAATCCGCATTTGGCGCGGAAAAAGCGGTGGCCCGCAGGTGGAAATCCGCGGCCAGGCGCGTGGAGGGAGGGACGGGCTGTCCTGATGGGCCTCCTTCCCGCCGTTCCGCTCCGTCCCCGAGCTCCCCAAAGACCGGAGCACCCCAGTTGGGTTTCCCGGCATCCGCTGCCAAACGCCGTGACACCCACATCGGCCCTTGCCATAGTTCTGCTTGAGTTTTGCCGCGAAATCGCTATTTTCGGGCGCTTATGACTGACTCTCGATTGGCCCGTCAAACGGCGGAGCGCCTCATCGGTTCCCGCGCCCAACTGCTCAAATACAACGGCCTCGTCGGTTTCGACGGCTTCGTGGACACCATCATGGAGGTGGTCGAACAGCGCCAAACGGCCACCAAATACACTCCTTTCAAGTCCATGAAGGACTTCGCCAAGCGCATCTCCGATGCCGCCGGCAAGAGCGCGAATTTCGAGGTCGTCCCCACCATGCAGAAGATCGGCGGCAACGGGCCCATCATGGCCTTCGCCCTCAGCACCCTCGGTGCCCCGGTCGAATACGTCGGCATGGTCGGCACCGACAAAAACGTCCATGACGTCTTCAAGGAATTTGCCAAGCGCGCCAAAGTCCACGGCGTCTGTGACCCCGGCCTGACCAACGCCCTCGAATTCTCCGATGGCAAGCTCATGATCGGCCAGCACGGCAGCGTTCATGAAATGAGCTGGGAAACGATCAAGAAAAAACTGGGCGATAAAAAATTCCGCCAGCTCTGGGACCAGAGTGACTTTGTCGCCATGGTCAACTGGACCATGCTCCCCCACATGTCCGCCCTCTGGAAGAAGATCCTTAGCGAGTTCAAACCGATCAAAGAGGGCAAGCGCAAGATTCTCTTCTTCGACCTGGCCGATCCCGCCAAGCGCATTGATGCCGACCTGACCGCCGCCCTCAAGACCATCGGCGAGTTCCAGCAGTTCCACAACGTCACCCTCGGCCTGAATGAAAGCGAAGCCAACCACGTCGGCAAAGTGCTCCGCCTCAAGGCGTTTCCCAAGAACCCCAAAGGCTACGCCTCCATGGCTGGTGCCATCCGGGAGAAGCTGGGCATCAGCACCGTTGTGGTCCATCCCGTCCAGTATGCCTGCGGCGCGGACAGCACCGGTGAGTTCACGGTCACCGGCCCCTTCACCGCCAAGCCCAAAATCAGCACCGGAGCGGGAGACCATTTCAATGCCGGCTTCCTCATTGGCCAGCTCCTGGGCCTCAGCCTGGCGCACTCACTGCAGCTGGCGGTGGCCAACTCCGGCTATTACGTCCGCCACGCCCAGAGCCCGAACCGCGAGCAGCTCGTCCGCTTCCTCCAGACCCTCTGAGCAGCAGTGCGGCATTCCGCATGCCCTGGCAAAAGGCCGCCCCCACCCGGGCGGCTTTTTGCTTTTGCCGGGCGTAACGGTGCCCACTCCCCGCTTGCATGTTCGTCCGGCGGCCCGATGATATGGCCCCATGATTCAACCCGCCCTTGACGAGGCCGCCATCCGCGGCAAGACCCGCGAACTGTGCGAGGCCATTGTCCGCCAGCCTGCCTTTGCTGAATTGCGCCGCGACATCGAGCGCTTCCTCGATGACCGCGACGCCCAGGACCAATACCGCCACGTCACCGAAAAAGGCCGCCTGCTGCAGTCCCGCCAGCACGCCGGCGTCCAGGTGACGAATGATGAATTCGACGAATTCGACCGCCAGCGCACGCTCCTCCTGCAGAATCCCGTGGCCATGGCCTTCCTCGAAGCCCAGCAATCGATGAACGCCATCCAGGACGAGGTTAACAAATTCATCAGCAAGACCTTTGAACTGGGCCGCCTCCCCACGGAGGAAGACCTGGCCTGCGACAACGAAGGCGGCTGCGGCACCGGCTGCGGCTGCAAAGGCTGAGCGGCAACGGCACGTTTGGTTTACCGCGAAGAGCGCGAAGGCCCTTTTGGCTGCTGGGCTGAAAAAATCGAATCACGCATTCGTGAGTCTGCTTTCCACGGCGCTGCCCTGGATCGTTAGACCACGCCATTGGACGGCCAATGGTTTTCGCTTCGCGATCTTCGCGTCCTTCGCGGTTAGAGCATTTCCGTATTAATATGATTTAATTGTCTGTACAACTGGTCTGGAAGTCCGTACCAAGCTTGGAATGCAACCTTATGGAATGGATTTAAGGAGACGGATCATCGCGGCCTGTGAACAGGG
>Ga0209172_10001942_pt1 | contig 39819 bp, 33 predicted proteins | sample LarsenN4metaG_FD_184113 | JGI IMG/M metagenome (GOLD analysis project Ga0209172, IMG submission 184113) | Hot spring sediment bacterial and archeal communities from British Columbia, Canada, to study Microbial Dark Matter (Phase II) - Larsen... ... | reverse complement strand
TCCGCCACTTAGTGGGCTTCCCAAACGCCCTCATTCGGGCACGCGACGTCATCACCTTCCTGGGGACCGGCGGACCGATCAGTTGCCTGATCAGCGCAACGGTTGGCGTCATGACGCTCTCGATCAGCGGCAAGATCCCATGGACACTCGCCCCCCTCAACTGGGGAGTCTGGTGGGTCGGAGATACGCTCGGCGTCATCATTGTCACCCCGCTTTTACTCTGTTGGTTCGCCGAGCCCCGACATATCTGGCGGCGCCGTCGCCTTACCGTGGCGCTGCCACTGGCGAGCACTTTGATGTTCGCCCTGGCCGTCTTTCTGTATGCGAGTGCCCAAGAACGCGAGCGCCAAGCACTCCGTTTCGAGCGGCAGGCCACCACCCTGAGCCAGACATTACTCAACAACCTCGACAACTACCTGAATGTGCTTTACACCGTCGAGAGCTTCGTAGCCAGCGTCCCCACAGCCAGTCGCCAGGCATTTCACACGTTTGTGCAGCGGTCCCTCGCCCGGCAGGTGGGCCTACAAGCCTTATCGTGGGCTCGCCGCGTGCCCGATGCCCAGCGAGATGCTTATGAGGAGGCCATGCGACAGGAAGGGTTCCCCTCCTTCCAGATCGTCGAACACGACGCCCACGGTCAGCTGGTTCGCGCCGCCCGCCGGCCTGAGCACGTCGTCGTCTCCTACATCGAGCCCTATGCGGGCAACGAACAAGCGCTGGGGTTCGATGTCGCATCCACCCCCGACCGACTCGTTGCCTTGCAACAGGCACGTGATGCGGGCGAACCGAGAGCCACCGGTCGACTGAGGTTAGTGCAGGAGCCCGGTTACCCGCTCGGCTGGCTGGTGTTCCTGCCGATCTATGACCCGGCGCTGCCACACTCGACGGTCCAGGAGCGCCGCCACAGCCTGCGAGGGTACATCACCGGCGTGTTCCAGATCGATGCGATGGTCGAGGCCTCCCTCCAGTGGATGCAGTGGGAGGGCATTGTGTTACAGATTGCGGACGAAACAGCCTTGGATGGTCAGGACGTGATCTATGATAGCCGATGGCGCGCCCAGAGAACGGCAGGTCTGTCGCTTGACCAGAAGTCAGGGGACGAATTAGCGGACATATCGTGGGCCACCACCGTCGAAGTCGCCGGTCGCCGCTGGAGGCTGCGATTCGCCCCGACACTAGAGTATCTCGCCACGTTGCAGAGCCTACAGCCATGGGCCGCATGGGGCGGGAGCTTGGTCTTTGCTGGTTTACTCGGGGCCTTCTTGCTCATCATGAGCGGCCGTGCCGTCACCATCGAAGCACTCATGGCCGAGCGAACGGCCCAACTCCAAGCCAGTCAGCGGGAGGAAGAGAAATTTCGAGTGGCGGTAGAAGCCGCTCCCAATGTCATGATCATCGTCGATCATACGGGCACCATCGTCCTCGCGAACTCACAGGCCGAGGTGTTATTTGGCTATAACAGGGCGGAACTTGTCGGGCAACCCATCGAGCTGTTGGTCCCTGAGCGCTATCGCAGTCGACACCCGGAGCATCGACGCACGTTTTTCGCCGACCCCAGCGCTCGTCTCATGGGGGCTGGACGCGACCTATACGGACTCCACAAAGACGGCCATGAGATTCCGGTCGAGATCGGTCTGAACCCCTTTACCACGCAGGAAGGGCTCTTCGTCTTGGCGGCGATCATCGACATCACGGCACGTAAGCGGGCAGAGCAAGAGATTTACGCGCTGAACGAGGCCCTGGAACGGCGCGTCATGGAGCGCACGGCGCAACTGCAAGCCGCCCTCCAGGAGCTCGCCGCCTTTTCTAATTCCATCGCCCACGACCTACGTGCGCCGCTGCGGGCGATCAACAGCTTTGCACACATTGTCCTCGATGAGCATGCTGCCCATCTGGATAGCGAAGCTCAGGGTTACTTGCAACGCATTGCCAGTAACGCCAAGCACATGTCTCAACTCATCGATGACCTGCTGGCCTTCGCACAGCTCAGCGATCAACCGATCACCAAACAACGGGTCGCTACCGGCGATCTGGTGCGCGAAGTCTGGGAGGACATGCAGCATGAATACAAGGCTCGGCGAGTAGATCTCACGATCGGCGATTTACCTCCCTGCCACGCCGATCCGGGAATGCTCCGTCAGGTGTGGGCCAGCCTCCTCAACAACGCCCTCAAGTTCACGCGGCAGCGGGAGGTCGCCCGTATTGAGATCGGTTGCCTTGAGAGGGCCGGCGAACAAGTATACTTCGTGCGAGACAACGGCGTCGGCTTCGACATGCGATATGCGTCTAAGCTCTTCGGTGTCTTCCAGCGGCTGCATCGCAGCGAAGACTATGACGGGACAGGAGTCGGATTGGCCCTCACCCAACGCATCCTCCAACGCCATGGCGGGCGCATTTGGGCCGAAGCCGCCGTCGACCAGGGTGCAACCTTTTACTTCACGGTGGGGGCTTGACGGCCGCACCTCCGGGCTATGCAGGGGGGAAACCATGTCTCACGGGGTCGACATCTTGCTGGTGGAAGACAACCCGGATGATCTGGCATTAGTGCTGCGTGCTCTACGGCGGTATAACCTCACCGATCGCATCGCCGTCGCGCATGATGGCGCCGAAGCGTTGGATTTCATTTTCTGTACCGGGACGTATGCAGACCGCCAGGTCGAAGACCGCCCCAGGATCATCCTGCTCGACCTGAAACTCCCGAAGGTCACCGGACTCGAGGTGTTGCAGCGTTTAAAGGCCGACCCACGCACCCGGCCCATCCCGGTGGTCATGTTCACCTCGTCGGCGCAAGAGCGCGACGTCGTGGAAAGCTATCAGTTGGGCGTCAACAGCTACATCGTCAAACCATTCGATTTGAGCGAGCTCTCTGAAGCCATCCAGCAAATTGGCCGCTACTGGCTAGGGCTCAACCGACCGACGCAGGGCTAAACAGGGATGAAGCCACCCATCCCGCGTGAGGTACACCGATCAGGTGCGCGGGATCACCGGCAACACGATGCGCGATGGATGCGTCGCGTCATGGAAAATCGTCTGCGTCGCCGTCTGTAGCTCGGCATCGGCGAACAGCGCCTGCCCTGTGTTGGGGTTGCGGTCGAAACGTGGGAAGTTGGCGCTGGCGATCTCGACACGTATGCGAGAGCCGGGCGGGAAGACATAACTTGTGGACCAGAGATCGATGTTGTACTCGTAGATCGTACCGGGGGTGATCGGACTGGGGTCGGCCCGTGAGTCCCGGTAGCGCGCACGTACGATGCCGTCAGCCAGATTCTGGGCGTAGCCATCCGGGCGCACCACCACCAGCTTGGCGGTGAAATCGGTGTCCGGTGCCGATGAGGCGGCATAGAGCTTCACCGAAATCGGTCCGGTGATCTCCAGCGGGCGGGTCAGTGTCTCGCTGGTATAACATAAAACATCGCGGCGCTCCTCCACCGGCCGCTGGTCGTACACCCCCATGGGAATGACCAGGGTGTTCCCGCCGCGCGTCGGCACGGGGTCGCGCGGGTCATACACATAGCTGTCCGGCGGTTCCTCAGCAGGTGTTTCGGGGCTCAGCGCGCCGTTGCCGTGCAGGCTGTTGGCGCTGCCCTGGCTGTGCAAGTAATACGTCGTGTACTGCGTGCGCGCCAGCGGCCACTCCTGCTCCTCGCGCCACACGTTGTCGCCCATGACGAAGATCTTGACGGGCGGCTCACGCATGAGCCCGGTATCGATGCCCTTCAGCCAGTGGTCGAACCAGCGCAGCTCGATGTCGTGAATCTCGATGGCGGCATGGGGACCAAAGTCGATGTCGCCGGTGCCGCCGGTCGTCGGCGCCGCATATGGCCGCAGATGGCCCCACGGGCCCATCAGCAGCTTCTGGGTCGTCCGCGCCTCAGGGCGGCCGTGGCGAACGATGCCGGTGAAGTTGCCGAGCGTCCCCTCTTGGAAGATGTCATACCACGAGCCGATGTGGTACATCGGCGTGCCGATGTGCTGGTGGTATTTGTAGAGGTTCAGCGGCTCCCAGTAGGGGCCATCGTTTGGGTGGTTGAGGTATTCGACGAAATAGGGCGCGGTGTCTTTGAGCCAATCGGCCCAATCCTTGATCGGCAGGTGTCGATACCATTCGTCCTTCAGCGGTTGCGCGAAATTGATCTCGGGGAGAACGTACTCGTCCAGCCGACTGAGATACGCCCCTCCAAGCCCTTTGCGTTCGGCGGTGTTCCGCGCCATAAAGATGGCATACGGCACTTGCCAGCCGAATTCGAAGGCACCGCCTGTATGATACACCCATGAAGCATGGAAATCGGCCGAGGCCGAGATCGGCACCTGACACACCAGATGCGGCGGCCGGGTATGCGGCAATAGATACTGCGTGGCGCCGTGATAGGATTGACCGGCCGTGCCGACGCGGCCATCGGCCCAGGGCAACGTCGCGGCCCACTCCACGCTGTCATAGCCATCCGTCGCCTCATGGATGAGCGGGTAGTACTCCCCTTCTGACGCATAGCGCCCGCGCGTGTCCTGGACGACCACGACGTAGCCCCGCGGCACGAAGTAGTCCACGTAATTGAGGGGTGTCGCCGCCGTCTTGTCGTACGGCACGCGCATGAGAATGACGGGAAACGCTCCGGGCGCATCGGGACGGTGGACATCGGCGCGGAGCGTGACGCCGTCGCGCATCTTGGCCGGCATATTGCGCTCGACGACGATACGATACTGCGGCTGGCTCAGGGACGGCTGTTGGGCCATCGGCACACCTCCTCTCGAAGAGTGCTGCGTGATGCGGGCTGAGTCCGATGCGAGGTCCCTACCCTACCATATCTGCCCCTGCGACACCACTCCCCGATGCGGTTCGCCGAAGCGTGGGCGTCATCTTTCTGCCACGCCATCGCGACGCCTATTCCCTCTCCCGCTGGGAGAGGGTCAGGGTGAGGGCAGCAGAGAGAGGGGGGCCAGACGTGAGCCCTGGCATCACCACGCCACACGCTGACGCACACCCGTCGCCGACCTGTCGGTTGCCGATGAGCGGCCGCCATGCTATAAGTGGAAATCGTGGCACCGTGCCGCGCGGCGTCGCTCCGCCTGAGATCTGGCTGTACGAGGAGACATCGCCATGCAGTATGGCCTCTTTATGATGCCGATGCATCTACCTGAGAAGCCCCTGGCGCAAGCCTTCGACGAAGATATCGACCTGCTCATCCGCGCCGATGCCCTAGGGTACAACGAAGCCTGGATCGGCGAGCATTTCACCAGCGCCTGGGAGAACATTCCAGCCCCGGACCTGCTCATCGCCCGCATCGCGCCGCATATTCACCACATGTGGCTGGGCACCGGTGTGGTCCTGCTGCAGTTTCATCACCCCGTCCTCGTCGCCAATCGGTTGGCCTATCTCGATCACTTGACCAAAGGCCGCTTGTACTTCGGCTTCGGCTCGGGCGGTCTGCCCACCGACGCGAAGCTGTTCGGCGTGCCGATGGATGGCCGCGCGCGGCCGATGACGCGCGAAGCGGTGGAGATCATCCTGAAGCTCTGGACCGAAGAGCCGCCATTTGAATACCACGGGGATTACTGGCACGTGGTGGCGGTGCCGCCGGACCCGCGCAGCGGCCTCGGCGTGTATGTGAAACCGTATCAGAAGCCCCACCCCCCCATCGCCGTGGCGGGCACGAACGTCGAGTCGGGCACCTTGCAGATCGCTGGCGAGCGCGGCTGGATCCCGATGAGCAGCAGTCAGATGCCGATCGAAGGCTTGCTCAGTCATTGGCATAGTGTCGAACTCGGAGCCCAGCGCACGGGCCGCACTCCGGACCGCCGTCAATGGCGCATCGCCCGGCAGATCCATGTGGCTGAGACCACCGCCGCGGCCAGGCAGGACGTGATAGAAGGTGTGATGGCACGGGCGCATCGGGACTATTTGTATCAGGGGATGAAAGCCTCCGGCCGCCTGGCTGTGCTCAAGACCGATCCCCGTATGCCGGACGAGGCGGTCAACGCCGAGTTTCTGCTGGATCGCAACTGGATCGCCGGCGATCCTGATGAATGCGCCCGGAAGATCCGCGAGGTCTACGAAAAGGTTGGTGGCTTCGGTCATCTGCTGATGTTAGTCTATGATTGGGAGCCCCGGCAGAAGATGCTGACTTCGCTGGAACTGTTGGCGAAGGAAGTGATGCCGAGGCTGGCCGATCTGTCGTAGGCCAGGGACAGCCGCTTGCAACCTCGACGGTCGGCGAAAGATGGCCGAGGTTATGCTAGCTTGGCGAGAGAACCATGACGACGACACCCAACGCTGATCATCGTTCCGCTCAAGATGCCTGCCGCATCCTCATCGAGCGCATGCCCAAAGTCGAATTGCATCTGCACATCGAAGGCACGCTCGAACCGGAACTGATGTTCGCCATCGCGCGGCGCAATGGCATCCCATTGAAATATGCCTCGGTCGAGGCCGTGCGGGCGGCCTATCAGTTTGGAAGCCTGCAAGCCTTCCTCGACATCTATTATGAAGCCTGCAGCGTCTTGCGCGAGGAGCAAGACTTTTACGACCTGACGATGGCCTACCTGCAACGGGTCAGCGCCCAAGGGGTCGTCCACACGGAGGTGTTTTTCGATCCGCAAACCCATACCGGCCGCGGCGTACCGTTGGCGACGGTCATCGCTGGCATCCAGCGCGCCTTGCGCGACGGCGAGCGGACCTATGGCATGAGCTCGCGTCTCATCATGTGTTTTCTGCGGCATCTGAGCGAGGAGTCGGCGCTCGAGACCCTGGAGCAGGCCTTGCCGTACCGGGATCAGATCGTCGCCGTGGGGCTCGATTCCTACGAAGTGGGCCATCCCCCCACGAAATTCGCCAGGGTGTTCGCCCGGGCGCGGCAGCACGGCTTCCTGACCGTAGCCCATGCCGGTGAGGAAGGCCCGGCGGAGTATATCTGGCAAGCTTTGAATGTCCTCGGGGTCTCTCGCATCGATCATGGCGTCCGCTGCATGGATGATCCAGCGTTGGTGGACGAATTGGTCAGGCGTCAGGTGCCGCTCACCGTCTGCCCGCTCTCCAACGTCAAACTCGGGGTGTTTCCGCGCTTGGAGGCACACAATCTCAAGCAGATGCTGGAGCGCGGACTGTGCGTCACGATCAACTCCGATGACCCGGCCTATTTCGGTGGCTACATCCTGGAGAATTTCGTCAGCGCGCAGCGTGCCCTCGATCTGCAGATCGCCGATCTGCGTCGCTTGGCCGTCAATGCCATCCACGCCTCTTTCCTCAGCGCCGCGGAGAAGCAGAGATTGTTAAACCAAGTCGCCCCGGTCTTCTCAAACCAGAGCTGCTAACAGGGCCTGGCGCGGCGGTGCCGCTCGACCGACTGCGCGGCAAGGCACACATGGCGCCCTTCACCCTCTTGAGCCGCACCTTGGCTTCTGTACCTCGACGGTGTCGAGGCCCTCGGTGGAATCTGCGTGGCCATCAAGTTTCTGATCAATCCCATCGCTGGCGGACAACGCGGCCGGCGGTATTGGCAGGCACTCCATCGGGGATGCCAGCGCTTGGGCTATGCCGAGGGCAGGGATTTTAGCCTGGAGTGGACGCACACCGAGCGCCTCGCAGAGCAGGCGCGTCGGGCCGCGGCCTACTGGAACCGCGTGGTCGCCGTGGGCGGGGATGGCACCGTGCGCGCCGTGGCCGAGGGGTTATTCCAGGCGGGAACTGATGCCGCTCTGGGGGTGATTCCTTTGGGCACCGGGAATGATTTCAGCCGTGCCGTCGGATTCGACCGGCTGTGGGCGCAACGGCGTAGGTTTGGGCTCGCCCACGTGATCCAGCGACTCAGCGTCGGACCTACCGCAGCCCTCGACGTCCTCACGCTCAACGACTGGCTCTGCTTCGTGAGCTATGCCAGCACGGGCTTGGACGCGTATCTGTCCTATGCGTATGAGCGTCTGCGCCGCCGCCCCGTGTGGCAAATGCTCTTGCGGGGCCGCTTGATCAACGAGTGTGCCTATGGCGCGCTAGGTTTGCGCTATCATTGTATACGTTTGCCGCCGCTCCACCTGCACATACGCGTCCCGTCAACGGGCTGGACGACGCTGACCATCCCCCACCACACCTGTGCGGTCATCGTCAGCAACGTGACCTCTTACGCCGGTGGGTCGCCTCTGACACCGGGGTCGTCGCCGCGCGATGGCTGCTTCGAGGTGACCGTGGTGCCACGGCTATGGAGCTTTGCGCTGCTCATCGCCGCACGGGGCTTGCCTTTCCTTCGGCGGCGCTGTCGCCTGCAGACGCACCAAGCAAATGAGGCGCGTCTATCGCTCCCCAGCGGCTACGCCGTGCAGGTGGATGGAGAAGACCATACGGCGCATCTGGCTGGCGCGACGGCACTCTCGATCCGGGTGGCGGGGCAGATCCGCGTCGTCTGTCCGTAACAGTAAGGACGCGGCCTTCGGCAACAGCACGCCCTCGATCTCGCCCTCGTACTTGCGGTACCTGTGGGTCTCTGCTACAACTTTGCTCATCATGCGAAAGCGCAGACACAGGCGCAAGATACAGAGTCTCGATGCTCGCATTCGCGAGCACCAGGGGAAAATTGCCCGAGAACATCAAAAAGAAAGGCCGGATGAGGGATTGATTTCCCACTGGGAAAGAGAGATCAGCGCTTTCCAAGAGGGCATTCGGAGAGCTCGGAGGCGCATGGGAGAGCGGGAATGAGTCCATTACGATACCAATCGAAACTACCTTATGTGAGCCCGCGTACGAACGTATTGTTGGTTGAACTTGGAGAAGAGTGTCAGCAGGTTTTGAAGCTGTTGGCCCAACTGGAATTACTAGGACTCAAAGACACACAAGTGGAGGCTATTCTGGGGGAGTTAAGTGCGGCCGTTCTGCACTTGCATGAGCACACCAGAGGGCTCGATGAAATCATCGATGCGGACCCTGGCAGGGGTTGAGCCCGCCGAAAGCACCTCCCAATCCTTCACTGCCCATAAACTCTCATCATGCCCCGATGACCACTGATAGCTTCCCGCGTTGACACCCCGCTGGTTCTCCGCTATCATCCGACTCGTCCGCTGGTCTGTTCATGAGTTACCCCTGGCGCTTTCTTGAGGACGAACGTATGGATGCGGGACGGTATCGCGCCGGTGTCGATATCGGCGGCACCTTCACCGATCTGTTGCTGCTCGACCAACACACTGGCGAGATGATCATCGGAAAAATTCTGACGACGCCGGGCGATCCCTCGGTGGCGGTGCTCCAGGGGCTGCAGGCCTTGCTCCGGGAACGACAGCTCGATCCCGCGTCGGTCGCCGCGACCATCCACGGCACGACGCTGATCACCAACGCCATCATCGAGCGCAAGGGCGCGCGAACCGGCCTCATCACCACGCAAGGGTTCCGCGATGCCCTCGAGATCGGCCGCGAGAAACGCTACGACATCTACGACATCTTCCTCGAAAACCCCGAACCTCTAGTGCCGCGCGCTCTTCGCCGCGAGGTCTCCGAACGCCTCGACGAGACCGGACGCGTCCTCGTGCCGCTGAACCGCATGGAGGTTCTGGATGTCGTTCAGGAGCTGCTGCGCGACGGCGTCGAAGCGCTGGCGGTGGTGCTCTTGCACTCCTTCCGCAATCCGACTCACGAGCGCCTGGTGCGCGAGGTGGTGGAAGCGGAGTTTCCGGCGCTGACGCTGTCTTTATCCTCCGATGTCATGCCCGAGATCCGCGAGTACGAGCGCACCTCGACCACCGTGGCCAATGTGTACGTCAAGCCCATCGCTCGGCGCTATCTGAATAAGCTGCGTGCCGAGGTCCAGCAGCTCGGCTTTCAGGGCGATCTGTACATCATGCTGTCCAACGGCGGCATCACCACCTGCGAGACCGCCAGCGAATACCCCATTCGCCTCATCGAATCCGGTCCCGCCGCCGGTGCCTTGGCCGCCAGCTTTTACAGTCAGCTCAAGGGGCTCGACCACGTCATCTCCTTCGACATGGGCGGCACCACGGCGAAGATCTGCGTCATCGACGAGGGCCAGCCCATGGTGACCACCGAATTCGAGGTGGCGCGGGTGTATCGCTTCAAAAAGGGTAGCGGCTTGCCGGTGAAGGTGCCGGTCATCGAGATGATCGAGATCGGCGCCGGCGGCGGCAGCATCGCGCGCATCGATCAGCTCGGCCTGCTGAAGGTAGGGCCGGATAGCGCTGGGGCCGATCCCGGACCGGCGTGCTACGGCCTCGGCGGCAGCGAACCGACGGTGACGGACGCGGATCTCGTCCTCGGCTACCTCGACCCCGATTATTTTCTCGGCGGTAAGATGCGATTGCATCGCTCTAAGGCCGAGGAAGCGCTTCACAAGCATGTGGCCGAACCATTGGGCATGGAGCTGATTCGCGCCGCCTGGGGCATTCACAACGTGGTCAATGAGAACATGGCCAACGCCGCCCGCATCCATCTGGTCGAACGCGGCCGCGATCAACGACGCTATAGCCTGATCGCCTTCGGTGGCGCCGGACCTGTGCACGCCTACCGCGTGGCCGAGAAGTTGAAGCTACGGCATGTCATCTGCCCGCTGGCGGCTGGCGTGACCTCGTCTTTCGGCTTCTTGGTGGCGCCGATGGCCTTCGACTTCGTCCAGACCTACCTGACCACCCTGCGCGGCATCGACTTCGCCCATCTCAATACGATTTTCGCGGAGATGGAGGCGCGTGGCCGGGCTTTGTTGCGTCAGGCCGGCGTGCCCGAGGAGGCGATCACGGTGACGCGTTCGGCCGACATGCGCTACCGACATCAAGGCTTTGAGATCAATGTCCCCGTGCCCAATGGGCCTTTGCACGCTGACGACATCCCGCGCTTCCAAGCCAACTTCGATCGGGAATACGAACGGATGTATAAACGTCTCAACCCCGATGTCGACGTCGAAGCCCTGAATTGGCGTGTCGTCGTCTCGGGCCCGCGGCCGACGATCACGCTGGCGCCGTCCGACCAGTTACAGGCTCCGCTCGACGCCGCGCGCAAAGGCGAACGCGACGCCTACTTCCCGGAGACCTCGGGGTACCTGAGCTGTCCGGTGTACGACCGCTATCGGCTCGCTCCAGGGATGGCCCTGCGCGGACCGGCCATCATCGAGGAGCGGGAGTCGACGGTGGTCGTCGGCCCCGATGCCCACGTCGAAGTAGATGTCTACCAGAATGTGGTGATCACGCTGCCGGTGTAAAAGAGTGCTGAGTGCTGAGGACTGAGTGCTGAGTGAGAAAGGCTTGTCACACAGTCCTCAGCGTGATGTCCTGATGGCGCTCCGCTCATGAGGCAGCTTGTCTATGGAAACCTTGAGGACGGAAGAGGAGAGACCATGCCCACGATTGTCCGAGTCTACACCGGTGAAGATGGACGCTCCCACATGGAAGAGATGCCCCTATCGCTGCAGCCCTTCCGAGACACAGAAGGGGCATACGGTGAAGGTACGCCCCTCCAACATGCGACGGGGATCACCTTTCGGGTGGCACCTCCCGGCTACGTCCTGAATTGGCACTGTGCTCCCCGACGACAATATACCATCACGCTGTCAGGGGAAGCCGAAATCGAGGTGGGGGACGGAACGGTTAAGCGCATCGGTCCGGGCGATGTGCTGCTCGCCGAAGATCTCACGGGCCAGGGCCATATCACCCGCGTCGTCGGCCAGCAACCCCGGTTTTATGCGGTTGTGCCCTTAGCGGATAGCCAACCCTAAGCTGGCGCCCCCATTGACCGTTTCCACCTCGCTGGCGAGGGCGCTGCGGTGTGGGTCTGCAGCAAAACTCGATGGCGCCCCACGGCGAGATCAGACCGTGGGGCAATCGGCTGCACACTAGGCTTTGATCTCCGGCAGCGCACCCTCCTCAGCCGCGCCGCTGTAGACTGCCTTGTCAGGCATCGCGCTGGCCGTCAGGGGCTTGCCGGTGGCGGGGTCGACCTCAAAGGGGCCGAACAGCTCCAACTCCTCGCCCATCTCACGCACTGCCGGGATGACCTCCTCACCCATCAGCCGTAAGCTGCGCATCTGATCCTCGTGGGTCATGGCGCCGTCGCCATCCCAAAAGAAGATGCTGCCCGGACGCAGATATTCCAGGACATGGCGAATCTTGGGCAGGACGGTCTTGGGCGTGCCGGAAATGATGGTGTAATCCTTGACTTGCTCTTCGTAGGAGCGGCGGTTGACCCCGAAACGGCCCGCCGGTCCAAACGCCGCGGCCGCCAGTCGTCTGGACGTGCGGGAGGTATGGCCCGGCAGGTTCATGATCGCCGGGTTCACCGCCCCTTCATTGCCGGCCAGAAAAGGATTGCTCACACCCGACAGGTACTTACGCCCAACCTCCTCGGCCTTGGCCTCAGTCTCGTCGACGTGCACCTTGAACAGATAGGCCACGTTCTGCGTCCCCGACGCGTAGCCCGTCTCCGCGGCGGTATCAGCGTAGAGTTTGAAGGCTTCCTTGGTGGGCTCCAGCTTGGTGGCCAGCAGCACTAGCGGGTAGCGATGTTGCGCCGTCCATTTCACGGTCTCGACGCTGACGGTGGAGGGAATCCAGATCGGTGGATGGGGCTGCTGGAGTGGCCGGGCCCATGGGTTGACGTAGCGGTAGTGATAATGTTTCCCCTCCCAACGGAACGGCCCCGGCGTCGTCCAGGTCTTGAGGATGAAGTCATGCGCCTCCTCAAAGCGCTCACGGTTGTAGTGCGGCGGCGCATTGTGTGCCACGCTCTCCCGCCCACCCCCGCGCACAAAGCCGGAGACCAGGCGACCATAGGAAATCATGTCGATCATGGCCAGCATCTCGGCGAGCCAGAGGGGATCGTCCCAGATCGGCAAGATATTCCCCAAAATGACGATCTTGGCCTTTTTCGTCACGCGCGCCAGGATGGCTGCGCCGACGTTAGTCACGCCCTGCATGCAGAAGGGAGTGCTATGGTGCTCGTTGAGCATCAGGCCATCGAAGCCCATCTCTTCGGCGTAGATCTTCTCATCGATGTAGCGATTATAAAGCCGAGCCCCCACAAGCGGGTCATAGACGGCGTTGCTAATACTTAAATCCAGGCTCTGCGTCCCCATCAATCCAGTCTTGTCGTCTTGCCAGGGTTGCTCGGTAAAGTGTCCGATGAACATAAGCGTCTTCCTCCCTCCCCGGACTGCCTACAAAAGCTCGGCCAACGCAACGATGGCGGGTTGACGCATGGTCAGGCGTGAAACCTGAGGCTAACCTCGGGCTATTCGCTCGCCAAAGCCCATCGCCAGACGGCGGAAACAAGAGTTGCACCCCCGCCAGAGCTTGGATCCACCGCGAGGCCGATGGGCGAACCAGATGATCCGGGCCATCTGGTGGAGATGCGGTGCGTCGGGCGTTGATCAGCCAGTATCGCCGGGCGAACGTGGGCTGTCAAGGATTTTCAGATATGGTCCTGGCTTCGATGCCGATCCTGCTGTCGGTGGCGCACGCGGTTCATGAGGGGCATATTATAACAGGTACCGGTGCAGCAGCCTCCTGATCGGTACTCTCATCTTGAGAGATTGGGGGTCGTCTTGAAGACTGCCAACCGAAGGCAGCGAACACGTGCAGGGGAGGACAGCCATGCGGCGCGGATTGGGGTTGTTCCCACGGGACGAGAGCTTTTTTCAGCTGCTCGAACAACAAGCTGCTGTCGTCCAAGAGTGCATACCGATTCTGACCGCCATGCGACAGGCAGACGCCATCGACCCTCAGTGGGCAGTGGCGATGCAGACGATCGAGCAACGCGGCGATCAGCTCACGTCGAGCGTTATCCGCAAGGCAGAGCAGACGTTCATCACGCCTTTGGACCGTGAGGACATTTTAGCCTTGACGGTCGCGCTAGACGACGCCCTAGACTTTATCGAAGAACTGACCATTAAGTTGGTGGATTACCAGCTCGTCCCGGACGACGAACTCAAGGCGTTTTTCGAGCTCGTCTCGATGGCGGTGACGTACGTGGCGGCAGCCATCGGTTGCCTCAAAGGGTTACAAAGCTTTGACGAGTGGCGAGACAAGATGAAAGACTGTGAGCATCAAGCGGATGCCCTGGTGCGGACGGTCATCAAGGAGAGCTATGAGTTGGCCGTCGCCGAGATCATGCAGGATGGTGCGGCCAAGGCCGTAGCAATTGCTGACTTACAACGGCTCATGACGCATTATAACGATAAGCGCAAGCGCCGAGAGATCGCCGAGCTTTGCGAAGCCGCAGTCGATGCCTGTGAGAAGGTCTTCCATGTCCTGAGAAATGTGTACCTCAAAGAACGCTGAACGCCGGCCCCCGACCTTCGCGACGCGCGGCTGGCTCGATATCTACTGCCCGATCGCCGCAAACACGGCGTGCAGCAGCAGCAACCACAGGGCTCCGACCAGCATGGTGACCGGGAGTGTGACGAGCCAGGACGCGAAAATATCCGCGATGATCCCCCAGCGTACAGCGGATGGACGCCGTGTGGCGCCGACACCGAGGATCGACGAGGTGATGGCATGCGTTGTGCTCACCGGGATACCGAGCTCCGAGGCGATCTGGATCACTGTCGCCCCGGCCACCTCAGCCGCGAAGCCCTGCACTGTATCCAGAGCCGTAATCCGCTGCCCCAAGGTATGAATGATGCGCCACCCGCCGTAGGCGGTGCCCAAGGCTGCCACTGTTGCACAACTGACGATCACCCACAGCGGCACGTACACCTGATCGCTGCCGGCATACAGGGCCAGCGCCAGCGCCAGAATGCCCATCGGCTTCTGCGCATCGTTGCGGCCGTGGCTGAAGGCCATATAAGCCGCAGACGCCCGTTGCAGATGCTTGAACCACGGTTTCACCTTGCCCGGATGGCTGTGGCGGAACGTCCAATAAATGCTCAGGAGGAACACCGAGCCGCCCACAAAGCCCACGCTTGGGGAGGCGACGATGGCCAACAACACGGGCGTCAAGCCCTGCCACTGCACCACGTCCAGGCCCGCCGTCGCCACTGCCGCGCCGACCAGCCCGCCGATGAGGCCGTGGGTCTCGCTGACCGGGATGCCGTAGATATAGGTGAAGAGGCTCCACGTCATCGCGCCGGCCACCGCGGCAACCACGGTTTCGAGCGACAACACGCTGGGATCCACGAGACCTGCGCCGATCGTCAGCGCCACCGCCGTTCCCGTCAGCCCCCCTAACAGATTGAACACGCCGGCCATGATCACGGCAGCGCGCGGGGAGAGGACGCGGGTCCCAACCGAAGTCGCGATCGCATTGGCGGCATCGGTAAACCCGCCCACGAAGGCATAGAGATAAGCCATGCCGATCGCCAACCCGAAGACAATCACGGGTGGGTCTACCATGATACTTCCCCTCGGCAAGATCTCTCAGTCTAGTCGCCCTCTCCCTCCGGGAGAGGGCGGGGTGAGGGCCAGATAGAGCGATCGAAGAGGATTGATGGTGATACCCTTGCCATGTGCTGTTCTGAAAACCGTCCTCAGCATGTAGCTCAGGGGCCGGCTCTCAGGATGAAGCACCGGTGGGACTGACGGTAAAGCATGCGGACTGGAGCATGTGGGACGCCGCCGAGGGCACCTTGCACCATGGCGAGCGACCATCGGATCAGCCATTGGTTATACCCGCCTGGAAGCCAAAGCGCAAGCCCCGCATGTGGGTCTGCTCCAGGGCGGCGGCGAGGTGTCCAGCGCCTGCAGGCCGTCGATCGCGGCCGGCCGGCACGTCAGCGGATGATCCCTTGGCGCATCGCTCTCTGCCGCCAAAGCGATTGACCTGAACCAGTTTGCAGGGTATAAAAGCCTCAAACAGATCGCGAGGTGCAGTGGGCGAGCTTTCCCGCCTGGACCCCAGGCGCACTCTTGAGGACTAAACTATGCCTCCCAACGGAATCGGCTACATCGACCCCATTTTGTTAGAGGTCTTCTGGAACCGCCTGATCTCCATCGTCAACGAGCAGGCCACCGCCCTGATGAACGCCTCGTTCACCACCGTCGTCCGCGAGGCGGGCGACCTCTCGGCCGGCATCTTCGATCCCGAGGGCCATATGCTGGCCCAGGCGGTGACCGGGACGCCGGGCCATATCAACACCATGGCGCTGGCGGTGCGCCATTTCCTGAAGGAATACCCCATTCACACCCTGGCGCCGGGCGATAGCCTGATCAGCAACGATCCGTGGCTGACGTCCGGCCACTTGAACGATTTCACCGTGGTCACCCCCATCTTCCTGCGGGGCGAGCCGGTGGCGCTGTTCGCCAATACCTGTCATGCCATGGACATCGGCGGCCGCACGCTCGGCGCTGACGCCCGCGAGGTCTTCGAAGAAGGGCTCTACGTGCCGATGCTCAAACTGTTCGAGCGTGGCCAACCGAATCGCGATCTGTTCAAAATCATCAAGCAGAATGTGCGCACGCCGGAGTTGGTCGAGGGCGATCTGATGGCCCAAGTGGGGAGCAACGAGGTCGGCGGGGAGAAGCTCATCGAGTTCATGGATGAGTACCGGATGACGAGCCTGGCCGACCTGTCCAAAGCCATCATCACCACCTCGGAAGAAGCCATGCGCAAGGCCATCGGCGACATCCCGGATGGCACATACCGCCATGAGATCTTCATCGATGGCTTCGATGAGCCTATCAAGGTGGCCATCGCCATCACCATCTGCGGCTCGGAGCTGCTCGTCGATTACGCCGGCACCTCGCCGCAGATCGACCGGGGTATCAACGTGCCGTTCGCCTACTGCGTGGCGTACACCACCTACCCGCTGAAATGCGCCATCTCGCCCCATATCCCGAACAACGAGGGGAGCTTCCGGCCGGTGCAGATCTCCGCTCCCGAGGGCTGCATCCTCAACTGCCGCTTCCCGGCCCCGGTCGGTGGCCGCCATATCATCGGCCACTTCCTCTCCACTGCCGTCTTCGGCGCCTTGGCCCAGGTCATCCCTGAGCGCGTCATGGCCGATGGCAGCGCCAACATCTGGATCACGCAGATCATCGGCGAGCACGATGAGGGTCGCCAATTCGCCTACGTCTTCTTTTCCTCCGGGGGCACCGGGGCACGGCCGACCAAGGATGGGATTTCGGCGACGGCGTTCCCCAGCGGCATCCGCGGCGTGCCGGCGGAGATCATCGAGAGCGTCTCGCCGCTGTTCATGGGAAAGCGCGCGTTGATTCCGGACTCTGGCGGGCCGGGCAAGTTTCGCGGCGGTCTCGGCCAGGAGATGGTGCTACGGGTCAGGACGCGCAAGCCGGCGGTGCATTCACCGATGTACGATCGGCTCAAATTTCCGGCCAAGGGCTATGCCGGCGGCAAGGATGGACGCTGCGGCGACTTCCTGTTGTCGGATGGGACACGGCCCCATCCGAAGACCAAGTACATCATCCCCGAAGGCTGCGAGGTGATCCTCCGTCTGCCCGGCGGCGGCGGGTTCTATCCCCCATTTGAGCGCAACCCCGAGCTGGTGCGGCAAGATGTGATCAATGGCTATGTGTCGCTGCAGGCGGCGCGCCACGAGTACGGTGTGTGGCTCGAGGAGGGGACCTACGCCATCGACTGGGCCAAGACAGCGGAGCTGCGGAAATGACCCAAACTTACGACGTCAGGTACCCCAATAGCAAACCAAGCCCCAGCAAGAGGCCAAAGGCGGCGTAGGTATAAGCCGTCTGCGTATCGAGGCCGGCCAGCTCCTGTAGCTGCTCTGGGTCGGCACGCCGCACCGACAGGAGGGCACGTCCTGTCAACGGCACGCACAAGAAGACAAGCCAGGTCCACCCTGGTAGCCTATCGGCGAGGAGCAGACCGAACAGCAGCAGATAGGGTACACCCATCAGAGCATAGTACAACCGCCGAGCCCCCTCCCACTCCAACCAGGCCGCCGCCGTGCGGATGCGCGCCTTGGTATCATCGGTCACGGTGGGCAGACGCACGGCATGCAGCAGTGCCGCGGCGAGCGAGCCCACGGCCAGCGACAGCAGGACAGGTGTGAGGCCGAATACGCCCGTCAGGACATACCATGAACCCAGCATCGCCACTGGCCCCAGGCCGACAAAGATCGCGACTTCATCGCTGACATGCCAGGGCACGCGCGCCGGCCATCCGGCATACACTAAACCGCCGAGAACCCCGATCACGCCCAAAAGCAGCACCGGCATGCCACGCTGCGCCACCATCAGTAGACCCAAGAGTACCCCGCCGGCTAGACAGAGCAGGCCAGCCCAGAACACCTGACGCGCCGGCAGCAACCCATCGAGGAGCGCCCGACTGGTGCCTAACAGGGAGCTGCGTCGGACGCGGGGGCGTGAGGCGGTGTAGGTCGCCAGCATGGTCGTGCCAGTCTGGAACAGCAGCGCTGCGATGAAGAGCGGCAAGCACCAGGCCCAGGCCACCTCTACGGGTGCGTGCAAGGCCAGCATGATCGCCACGAGCACCGGGATCAGGACGAGGAACCAGGACGTCCATCCGGTTGCCAGCAGCCACCGGCCCCGTCGGTCGGGAAGCGCTCGGGACGCCTCGGGGATATAGACCGGACGTGGCCCCAGACCTAGATTGGCATCATCGGTCAGGGCGATCTGGTCGGGGAGAATCTGCAGGACGCCGAGGTTGCGAATGGTGGTCAAAAAGGGAGCCGCTTCGGGCATCTTGGCCAGCACTTGTTCGCGGATGTGCGGATAACGATCGAGCCCGCCGAGGAAAAACGCTCGCCCGGTGCCTTGCAACATCTGCTTGGGAAAGCCCTGATTCACGGCGAAGGCCACTTGGGCGTCATCCCGCACGGCTTCGACGATGGCGGGGTTTGGCTTGACGATACAGGAGATCTCGTCGCTGGTACCGGCGAAATAGCAGGTCTCGATGGTGAACATCGGTCCGCGTCCCAGGGCCACGACGATGGTCGGCGTGGCCTGGAGCATTTCCGAGGCTTTGTCACGGAACCTGGCCTGTAGCGTATCCATAAACCATCACCTCGTCATCCGCATGGGGCGGGGTGCACGACAGGAACAGCAAATGGTGCGCATATGCTGGACAGCAGCCTTCTGATCGGCAGCGTCCTGATGGCCACACATACGCCAGAGCCCCCGAAGCCGTCAGAGTATACCCAATGGGGCATCCCTTTGCAACGCCACGGCAAGATTCCTCTTGAACCTGTCCTTGGGTTTCGATTACCATCTTACGCACGGAGGGAATCCAGCGCCTTCCGACATGACAGATCGATAGCGGGTCAGGGAACCTTTTCTGGGATAGCGTGTCTTAAACGGCGGGATGACACCTGACTCCTGACTCCTCATAAGACAGCAGCAAAGATGGCGCTTGGGTGATGTTGCCGGTGCAGCAGCGCTACGTTCTCCCTTCTCACCCCGCCGATGGGTAAGGGTCATAAACGTTAGACAATCGTGAGCAAGTGCGGAACTTACTGTCAGTTGTTGGTTGAAGGGAGCCCGGTGAGCGCGACGACACCTGCGGTGCATTCCCCTTCCGCTGAAGTCGACGTCGATCAGGAACTCGTTGTGCACTGCCGCAACGGCGATCGGGAGGCGTTTGCCACGCTGGTGCGGAAGTACCAGAGCAAGGTGTTGACGCTCGCCACCCGTATCCTCGACAGTCGCAGCGAGGCGGAGGATATCGCGCAGGATATCTTCGTAAAAATCTTTCAATCCCTGCATGATTTTCGGGGGGCATCGCGCTTTTCGACCTGGCTGTACCGCATCGCGGTGAATCACTGTTTGAATCACCTGCGGCGCCGCACCCGTCAACAGCAGACGCTGGTGATGACCGACGCCGCGGAATGGACTCAGGAGTCCCAGGCGAGCAACCCATACAGGACCCTCGAGCAGAAGGAGCGCTGGGTGCTGGTGCAAGCCAAGCTCCAGGAGCTCTCGCTCGAACATCGCACGATCATCCTCCTGCGGGATTTCGAAGGGTTATCGTACGACGAGATCGCCGATGTCCTGCAGCTCGAAAGCGGGACCGTGAAGTCTCGCCTCCATCGAGCGCGGATGGAGTTAAAAGCCCTGCTCGAACCGTATTTGGCAGGCGAAGGCTAACCCTATGGAATGTCAGACGGTACGTGAACATCTCTCGGCTTACCTCGACCACGATCTGCCGCTCGCAATGCGTGCGTTATTCGACCGCCACTTGGCGCATTGCCCGCCCTGTCGGCGCACGCTTGCCCAGCTCCAGACCATGACAGCCTGGGTCCGAGACTTTCCTCCGCTGGAACCCTCTCCTCTGTTTCTGCAACAGGTGACAACGCGAGTGGATCACCTGGCAAAGCGCTCCGTGCCACTGCTCTTCCGCCGGTTCTTCGGGGCTTTTCCAACGCAAATGGCCGCCGCTCTCGTATTGGTCGTCAGCGCGACCCTGTTATGGCGGATGGCCCCCGATATCTGGCAGGAACAGCAGGTTCACCCAACAGTGCAGAGCGAGCCATGGATGTCGGGAGAGAGCACGCTGGCACCAACAGTGGAGGCGCCAGCCGTGGAACCTCTCTTCGAAGAGGCGCTGCCGACGCCGCTCCCGCTGGTACAGGCGCCACTGCAACGGCCGGCCTTCACGACCCGAGAAGAGCCTCTGCGGATGGTGCGTGATGTGTCAGCGAGGCCGATATGGGCCGGTTTGCCATCCGAGGGCCGTGCGGGCGAGTTCGCCTTCTTCCCCAGCATTATTCTGCGGGCCGCCGATCCGGTGCAGACCACCCAACAGGTGTGGGAAATCGTGCCACGCTTCGGAGGGGCGTTGCTGCAAGCCCAGGGCATGGCGACTCCTGCCGCCCGCAAGGCACGTGGTCCAGTGAATGTCACCTTCTCACTGCCGGCCAGTCGTTATCAAGCTCTGCTCGACGCTGTCCGTCAGCTTCCCAACACCTCAGTGGCCGAGGAGCGTATGGCCTTCTTCGGCCGTGAGTGGTCGCCAGGTGCGGCTGGGGGGCTGAGGCATCTCAACTATGCTCAGGCCACCACGCCCCCCCAGATGACCCTGGTGATTACCATCCTACCGCGCTAGTCTCCCAGTCCACCTGTTTCCTCCGAAGGGGAGAACATGTCCCCTGCTAGGCAACCGGCACAATCGTGACGCATCCCCTCGTTGCTTCCCGCTTGACATGGCAAGCCCACCGCGTACAATGGCCGCCGTCACAGCGCCTTCTCCCGTGCTTTAAATGCCTCCTCGTTCGTGACCGACTATCTCACCCGGTGGTCAAGCGAGGTTTTATAAGCGAGAAGGGGAATAGTGCCCAGTGCATGGGGAGCGACCGGAGCGACAAGCTCGACACTGTATGGAGGAAGTGCGATGGCCTATGAGCATCTGTTGTTTGAACAAGCCGATGGCGTCGCCATCATCACGCTGCACCGGCCCAACGTGCTGAACGCGCTGAGCATGCCGTTGACGCTGGAACTGGACGAGGCGATCAGCCGCTGCGAGGAGGATGATGAGGTCAAGGCTATCATCATCACCGGCGCCGGCGAAAAGGCGTTCTCCGCCGGCGCCGACATTCATGAAATGGCCGAGCTTTCCCAAGAGGAACTCGCGCAGCGCGGCCAACGACGCGGGGAAGCCACATGGCACATGGCGACCTGCCGTAAACCGGTCATCGGCGCCCTCAACGGTCTAGCCTACGGTGGCGGTGCCCTGCTGGCCTCGACGTTCGACATCCGCTTCGGCTGCGAACGGACCCGCTTCCGCTTTCTGGCCGCCTCCTATGGCCGCATCAACTCGACCTGGACGCTGGCCACCATCATCGGGATGCCCATGGCCAAGGAACTACTCTTCAGCGGGCGCGTCGTGGAAGCGCAAGAGGCCAAGGAGATCGGCCTGCTCAACCGGTTGGTGCCGTCCAGCGACCTCCTGCCCGCCGCCGTCGAGTTGGGAAAAACCATTGCCCAGAACACCCCATCGATGGTACAGGGGATTAAGGCGTTATTGAACGACGGGATCGGACACACCTGGGAGGAGCGCTTGGCCATGGAACGCGACCTGCTCACCGGACGCCTGAAACCATCGCATCCCCGCGAAGGCTTCAAAGACTTCCTGGATCGCAAGGGACGGAAAGGGTAAGAGGGGAACAGCGGGAAGAGAAGATCACCGCCCGCCGTAAAACCCCTCCTGTACCATGACTCCCGCTCCAGGACGGGTGATATATGGGTATGGACGGGTATCCACCTTGGCACCGCGGGCCTTGCGCACTTGCAGCGCCCGCAATCCCTGCCCAGTCTGTCCCATCTCCCCCCAGTCGGGTACATAGATATCCACCACCACATCGTAGCTGTTGAGCAGACTATAGCGCACGCTTTCGTTGAGCGTTTTGGGGACGATGGTGTCGAAGAGCGCCACGTCAGGGCGACGGAGCAAGCGATTTTTGCTCTCAGTGAACGCCACAAACTCGTGAGGCGCATACTGCAGGGCGATGGGCGTGAGGGAATCCATGATCAATCGGCAAGGTGACGGCATGCCTCGGAGCTGTCGCTCGACGTCGTAAAGGAAGCGTGCCATGTCGGTGAGATCGATGTGTGCTTCCCCGGCCACGGGATGCGTGTCCAGAATGCGCAAACGGCCGGATTGCAGAGCGGTTTTGACCTCTCCACCCCACTGCTCCAGTTCCCAACGCACTTGATAAGCGGGGGCGTCGGCGCTGACGAACAGCACGGTTTCCTGGTGTCCGATCCCCTCTATGGCGAACTGATAGGCCAACGTGCTCTTGCCCACCCCTTCCTCGCCGTTCACCAACCAGGCCGAGCCATAGCGCACACCTTCGGCCACCATGGCGCGCAGTGGCGTAAAGATCAGCGGCGGCACGGGCGTGCCCTCGGCCGCTTCGTAGGGCGTGACGTAAAAGACCTCCACCCCCCGTGGCATGATTTCCATACGATGACGTCCCGGCACATGGTTGACGGCGCGCATCTTGTACACTTCCAGGTAGCGGCGGCGCCGCATCCCGCTCATCTCGGTCGACAGCAGAATCATGCCATCGGCCACTGTTTCCTCCACGCCGAAACGCGACAGGCCATACGGGTCGGCCGCGGGGATATCGGTGATTAGGATGCCGACCGCACCGGCACGTTGGACGAGTGCCGCCGCCTGAAACGTCTTCTCGCGCTGGACGGCGGGATCTTTGACCTTGTGCAGGAAGACGGAGAAGGAATCGACCACCAAGCGCTGGGGCTGAAAGCTGTCCACTTCGTCGACCATGCGGTCCAGATGTTCTTCCACGCGAATATCCGACTGCGGCACGAACACCAGGCGCAAGAGGCCTTGGGCTTCCAGGCCGCGCACATCCCAGCCAAACCCCTCGGCCATCCGGCGCAAACGATCTGGGCTCTCTTCAAAAGAGAACAAGAGGCCCCTCTCCCCCTGACGCGCACCGCTGACCAGAAACTGCACCGCAAAGATCGTCTTGCCGGTGCCGGAGACCCCGGACAGCATAATCGAGCGTCCGCGCGGAATGCCCCCATGCAATAGGGCATCGAGGCCGGCAATGCCGGTGGCCAGGCGCTGTTCTTCGACATCCGCACTCGCCTCCTGCCGTTTGAGGATCAGCCCTGGGTTCAGGACGTGGATGCCGGCTGCGCCGATGGTGAACGAGAACGGCGCCATTTCGGTGGCGCGCCCGCGCATTTTGTAGATCTGGATGGAGCGACGCGGTTCCCCATCTTGGGTCATAAGATCCAGATACAGGATGCCGTCGGCCATGGCGAACTCGACCCCCTGCCCGATATCCGGATGGTCGTACTCGCCGACGAGAAACGTGGTGCAGCGGGCACTGGCGAGCCGCACCGAGAGATCGTAGCAGAACCGTCGAAAGGCGCGGGTATCGTTGGCCAGATCCCGAATCGCCCGAAAAGAATCGATGGCCATGACCTCAGGCCGGTGTTCGTCGACCAGGCGCAGAATGTGCTCAGCCACCTCGGATAACGATTGCTCGCGGACCAATGGCCCGATGTCCTGATACAATACCCGTTCGCCGAAGTCACCGCTCTCGAAGAAGGCGAACTGCTGCATGTAGCGCACCACCTTGACGGTGGGCTCGGACAAGGTGGTCAGATAGAGGGCCTTGGCGCCGGGATGCCGGCGAACGTGGTTGAAGAGAATCTGTTGGGCCAGGATGGTTTTCCCGGTGCCCGGTTGTCCGGCGATCACATTCAGCGAGTAGGCGGGGACGCCCCCTCCCAAGACAGCATCTAAGTTTGGCACTTCCGTTGGCAGTAAGGTCATCTCTGGCATCGCTTATTCCCTACCCAACCGCTGTTTGAACTGGTGGACCAGTGGCTCCACCTTTTGCATGACCACGTTGCCGGTCAGGTCGACCATGACGCCTTCGAGGGCATGGACGAAGGCCAAGAGGCCGCCGCGTAAGGTCGCTTCCGGCACCCTCAGGACATTCACCCGCAGGCGGTCGAGCCGCACTCCGGTGCGGTCGATATCGATACCGCCGAGGAGGGGATGCTGACGTTTCGCATCCTGCAGCGCGCTCTGAAACAGGGCCTGGGCGCTGTTCTCCCCGATCAACGCCACCACTCCCCCCCAGAGCGGCTCGATCACCTGGCGAAAGGCCTCGACCAGCTCCCGATTGGCTTCCTCGGCACGACGTGTGTCATTCGGATTTGCCATGCTCATTCCTCCTGTGCCTGCCAGCTTGTGAGCTTCGCACCAAATGATAGGCTCATCGCGCTTGGTGCACCAAGCAAGCACTGGGGCTATCGATCCAAGACCACCAATTGGGTCCCGACGTGGGCTGGATGCAGATGGCAGGTAATGGGAAAGATGCCGGCCTTGTCGGCCTTGAATTCGATGGCCTCGGGTTTCCCGACGTTGACCACAGACTGAATGCCATAGGCCTCGATCGCTAACCCATGCACTGGCGGGTCCGATTTGACGTTGTTGATGGCCTTGATTCGGACGGTATCCCCTTTATGCACCACCACCGGCCCTGGCACCCAAATTTTCGTGCCCTCGAACTCGATGTTGACCAGCGTCACTTCGGCGACCGACGACTGCGCCCAGCCCTTCTGGAATACGCCGATGACAAGGCTCACGGCTGCGATCAAGACAATACCGGCCATCAGTACAACGCGCAAACAGGTCCGCATGCGTCCGTTCCTCCCACCGTTTACCCTCCTTTCATCAGATCCCCAGACCAGCAACCATCCAGCACCACCGCGGCTTGGCATCGTTCTCACCTCGCCCTCTCCCGTCTAGGGCTTACGCGCCAAGTGAAGGCCCCCTCTCCCACCGGGAGAGGGCCGGGGAGAGGGAACGAAGAACCTACCCTAGAGAGCCTGGTGCAGGAAGGTGGGGATGGGGGGCTATCGCCACGTCCTCAGCACTCGGCCCTGCGCTAATACGCCACAAAAGAGAGCCCATGGCCGTGCCAGTTGCCGCCATCGGCCGCGATGGTCTCCCCCGTGATATAGGCCGCGGCGTCGGACACCAAAAACGTCACCACATGCGCGACATCCTCAGGAGTGCCCAGACGCTTCAGGGGAATCGCGCGCTCGATGCGCTCGATGGCATCCGGGGTGATCAGCATCTCGGAGAGGGCGGCCTCGGTCATGATCACCCCCGGCGCCACCGCATTGACGCGGATATTGTATTTGGCCCATTCCAACGCCAGGGTGCGGGTCAGATTGATCACCCCCGCGCGGGCCGCGGCGGAGTGGGCCAGGCCAGGGGAGCCACGTAGACCAAAGCTGGCGACGATATTCACAATGGCGCCGCCGCCCGTGCCGATCATCTGCCGGGCCGCCGCTTGCGCACAGTAAAACGTGCCATTCAGGTTGAGATCGATGACGCTGCGCCAACCTTCGACCGATAGGTCTTCCGCCGCGCCTGGATACTGTCCACCCGCGTTATTGACGTGAATGTCGATCTTCCCCAGGTGCGCCACCGCCTGCTCGACCAGCGCTTCCACTTGGGCAGGGACGCGGATATCGGTAGGGATGGCCAGCGAGCGGCGACCGAGGGCGCGGATCTCCACGGCCGTCGCCTCCAGGTGTTGCGGATCGCGGCTGGCGATGACGACGTCCGCCCCCAACTCGGCGAGTTCGAGCGCGATCGCTCGGCCGATGCCGGTGCCACCGCCGGTGACGATGGCGACACGCTCTTTCAAAAGCCCTGGCAGGAAGATCATGGCCGGTTATTTCTTTTGTGCCATCTCTTGGCCGCAGCAGGTCAGGGCGCCGCCGCCCGCCTTGGTGACGATCACCTCGGCGCCACACTTGGCGCACATATAGCGCTTGCCCATCTGGTTAGGCATGTCCCAACCTCCGTCGTTCTACCTTCCTTGAAACTCCGGATTGCGCTTCTCGTGGAAGGCGCGAAGGCCCTCAGCGCGGTCCGCCGTCGTCTGCAGCAACAGCGACAGATCGGCTTCCAAACGCGCCCCCTCGGCGTACGGCAGATCGATTCCCAGACGCACGGCCTCCTTGCCATAGCGCACCGCCAGCGGAGCACCTTTGAGAATGGCCATCGCCAACTCTTCAGCGCTCTTGTACAGCTCCTGCGGGGGCACGACACGGCTGACCAGTCCGATGCGCTGGGCTTCCTCAGCGTCGATGGGCTCTGCCGTCATGATGAGCTCCAGGGCTTTGGCCATCCCGACCACCCGCGGCAAGCGTTGGGTACCGCCGCACATGGGGATCATGCCCTCGCGCACCTGCGGAAAGCCGAAACGCGCGTCCTCGCGGCTAAGGCGAATGTCGCAGGCGAGGGCGAGCTCCAAACCGGCGCCGAGGGCATCGCCGTTGAGGGCGACGATCACCGGCTTGCTCAAACTCGCCACCGCTTCGACGCCATAGAGCGCCCAATGGCGGTGCCGAACAGACTCGGTGGGGGTCTCGATCAACTCGCGCCATTCCTCAGGCGACATGGCGCGGGCGTCGAGACCGAGTGAAAACACCGGACCGGCGGCGGTCAAGATGACGACGCCAACGTCAGGATCGTCCTCAACCGCGCCACACGCTTCCGCCAAACCATCGGCCATCTGCCTCGTCAAACGATTCAAGCGCTCCGATCGGTTCAGCGTGATCACAGCGATGCGATCTTTTTTCTCGAATAGAATGGGTTCGGTCACTGCACTCTCCATACATGGCGCTGACCGACGGCAGGCTCCTCGATCTTCCCTCGATGTGTATCGCTGGCATCGTCTCCTACCGGGGAGATCGCGCCACCCGAAAGCCGTAGTCGGTGAAGGTTCGATCCGGCGGCAGGCTGCTGCGCGCGGCGCAACGCGTCACTTTGATGCGATGGCGCCACGAGCCACCCCGCGACACCCGACGCATACCGCTCGAGGGCCCTGGTGGATCGCGATAGGGAGACCTGCGGTAATAGTCAGCGACATACCAATCATGGCACCAGACATGGACCAGGTCCCCCATGTTGTGGAGGCCATAGCCGTTGGGGGGATCTTGACCGACGTCGTCTGGCGTCTCGAAGGCTTCACCCCGGCCGTAAGGGTTCATCCATTGGGGGAGTTCATTTCCCCAGGGATAGCGTATCCCCGCCACACCGCCTCGCGCCGCCTTCTCCCATTCAGCTTCCGTCGGGAGACGATAGGCCTGGCCACACACAGCGGACAGCCACTCGCAATAGGCCACGGCCTCGAACCAACTGACCGCCACGACAGGCTGGTTTGGACGATTGAAGCGGGGATCGTCCCAGGCCTTGGGGGCTTTTCGGCCAGTGGCGTGCAAGAAGCAGGCGTATTCCCGATTCGTCACCGGGTAGGTGCCGATGGCGAACGCACTCACCCACACCCGGTGCACCGGTTGCTCATCCTCCCGCCCATCGGCACTGCCCATGAGGAATGGGCCTTCGGGGATGTGGGTCAGCATGGGTTCAAGAGCGAGTGCTGAGTGCTGAGTGCTGAGTGCTGAGGCCTGAGTACCGAGGCCTGAGTGCTGAGTGCTGAGTGCTGAGGGTTCAGTCATGATGAACTCCGCTGCTCATTCCCCAACCTTTCTACAGATGCTCGCAGGCCGCCCACGATCCTTCCGACCTCTTCGGCCTGGGCGAGCAGTCTGAGAAAGTCTGGTTCCTCCAGGTAGCCGACATCGAATGCCACATAGAGCTGAGAGCGTACCTCGGCGCAGGAGCCCTTAGCGGTGGATAGGAACTGATGAAACTCTCGCTGGCCGCGTCGCTCGAAGCCTTCAGCGATATTCGACATGATCGAGACGGCTGCCTTTTGAATCTGCCTTGCCAGTTCAAAATCCCTAGCAAACATCCCGCAATGAGTGACCTGATAGATGGCCCGCGTGAGCTCTCTGGCCTTTTGCCACGCTATCAAATCTTCGAAGCGTTCCACCCTATTCAGCACTTACCCCTCATCCTTTATTACTCAGCACTCAGTACTCAGCACTCAGCATTCAACGTTTTACGAACTGCTGCCGCAAGTCCTTGCGCAACACTTTGCCGAGTGGATTGCGTGGTAACTCGGGGACAAAGTGTACCAACTCGGGTTTTTTAAAGCTCGCCAGGCGCTGGCGGCACCACTCCGTCACCTCCTCCGCGCTCAGGGTGCTGCCGGGTTTCCGTACGACGATGGCCATCACCTGTTCGCCCCACTCCAGATCCGGCACGCCGATGATGGCCGCCTCCTCAATGGCGGGATGCGCCTGCAGCACGGCCTCGATCTCGGCCGGAGAGATGTTTTCGCCGCCGCGGATGATCAGGTCATCTTTGCGACCGGCCAAATACACATAGCCATCCTCATCCATCCAGCCCAGATCGCGCGTATGCAGCCATCCACCGATGATCGTCTGCGCCGTGGCATCGACTTCGGCAAGGTAGCCTTTCATCATCCGCGGCGTGCGTACGGCGATCTCACCGATCTCGCCGCGGGGCACTTCGGCCCCCAGTGCATCGACGATCTTCACCTCAACATCCGGCAGCGGGCGCCCGATCGACGACAGCCGCCGCAGCTTGCGCTCGACCTCCACCGGAGAGCCCTCCAGCCGATGGTCCTCCGGCAGCAGCATGGTCACCGTCGCCGTGGTTTCCGTCTGGCCGAAGGCGTTGATGAAGCCCACCGTGGCCGGAAAGCTCTCGACGGCCCGCCGGATCACCGGCAACGGCATGGGGGCCGCGCCATAGGCCAACACCTCCAGGCTCGAGCAATCGTAGTGCGCGAACTCGGGCTGATCGAGGACGCGCTTCAGCATGGTGGGCACCAGGAAGGCATGGGTGATGCGCTCGCGTTGGACGGTGTCCAACCATGCTATGGGGTCGAATTGCGGCAGGATCACCAGCCGCCGTCCGGCGAACAGACTGGTCATCATGCTGGTGACGCCGGCGATGTGATAAAGCGGCACACAGAGCAGCGTGGAACCTCGCGGCGTGCCATCGGCCAGCTCGGTATGGCCGCACACATACGCCACGAAGTCCCCGTAAGTGAGCATCACCCCCTTCGGCCGTCCAGTGGTTCCGCTGGTATACATCAGGACGTTGACGTCGTCCTCGTCCACTTCCGCCTCGATCACCTCGGCAGCGTCCCAGGCCAGAAGCGCTTCGTAGGGCATCATCCCTGGCGGCGATGACTCCAGGGCGACGTAATGGGTCACGCCGACGAGGCGCTCCCGTAGGCTTGCGACCAGCGACACATAGCGCTCGCCCACGAACAGAAGCCGCGCCCCGGCCGTCGTCACCATGTCTTCCAACTCATCGGCTTTGGCGCGATAGTTCAGCGGCACGAACACCCCACCCAGCATGGACGTGGCGAAATAGGCCTCGACATAGCGCGCCGAGTTGGTGTCGAGCACCGCCACTCGATCCCCCTTGGCCACCCCTAGTGCTCCCAGGGCATTGGCCAGCCGTTGCACGCGCCCCAGCGTCTTCTCGTAGGTCTGACGCAGATCTCCGCAGACGACGATCTCCTGGTCGGGGGCGATAGCGGCTGGGATGGTCAGGAAGTGCACGGTGTTCACGAACGTCTCCTCGGCTTGAACCGATTCACGCGCGGACGCGGCGTGGGTTGAACCTGATTGAGGAGGCGTTGTGCGAGACGCATCTCCACCTGCAACCCCTCATTGAGCGGCAATTCCATGCCCCGACGAATGGCGGCTTTCGCCAGGCGAATGGCCAAGGGGTTGCGGGACATCATGGTGAACGCCAGCGTTTCCGCAGTGGAGATGAGGCGGTCGGCCGGCACCACGCGATTGACCAATCGGCTGCGCAGGGCCTCCCGATGATCCACCCAGGCGCCGCTGAGGAGCATGTCAAGGGAACACCCCAAGCGCACCAAGCGCGGCAGCGTCTGCGTACCGCCCGCGGCCGGGATGAACCCCAAGCCAAGCTCGGGGAAACGGAATTGCGTCCCTTCCGCCGCCACCCGCACGTCGCAGAGCAGGGCCATCTCCAATCCCGAGCCGATGACATAGCCGTGCAGGGCCGCCACGGTCGGGACTTCGAGGTCGTGTAAGAAGCCCCAGACGTCGCGCGCCCACCGCACCTCACGAGCGGTGACGACGGAGGGCGCCGTGCCGAACTCCGTCAGATCGGCCCCGGCGCAGAACGCCCGCCCAGCGCCGGTGAGCAGCATGGCGCGCACCGTCGGATCATCGCGGATCGCCTGCAAGACCTCCCACAGCTCATCCCGCATACGAACATTGTAGACGTTCAGGACCTCGGGACGGTTGAGGGTCACGCGGGCCAAGCCGTTTTGCTTCTCGTAGATCAACGTATCGAAGGGCACTGTAGGCTCCCTTATGCCTTCATCGGCGATTCACCCCCGCCTGCCCCCTCTCCCTGCGGGAGAGGGTCGGGGTGAGGGAAGCTCATCCCAACCTTCCCCCACGCTGGAGGGAAGGGGATTGGCAGCTGCCATATCGCATGTCGCCCTCTACGGCAGCGGCACCGGACGCTGCGGCGCCGGCTTCTCGCTGGAGGTCGTTTGCTGCTGCTCAGTCGCTGGCTGCTCGAAGGCCGGCATCTCCCGTAGGAGCCGCTGTGCCCTGGCGTATTGCGACGATCGCATCACCGCCTCCAGTGCCTGCTGGAAATGGTGCGCCGCAATCTGCACGGCCTTGGCCGCCTCGCCTTCGCGTTCGACATGGTCGCGAATCGCCAGCATCGTGGCCCGTCGACAAATCGACGCGATGTCCCCTCCGACCAAGCCCTCGGTGAGGTCGGCCAGCCGCTGCAGATCCACATCCGGCGCCAGCGGTTTGCCACGGGTGTGCACCGCGAAGATGTCCCGCCGCGTCTCGCGATCGGGGGCCGGCAACTCGACCACGACGTCGAACCGTCCCGGGCTGAGCAGTGCGGGGTCGACCATATCCAGCCGATTCGTCGCCCCCAACACCACCACGCCCTTGAGCTCCTCGATGCCATCGATCTCGGTCAGGAATTGACTGACAATGCGATCCCCCACACCGGAATCGCTGGCGCTCAGGCCGCGCATCGGACACAGCGCGTCGATCTCGTCGAAGAAAATAATGCAGGGCGCCGCCAGCCGCGCCTTGCGAAACACTTCGCGCACCGACTGCTCCGACTCCCCTACCCACTTGGACAGCAGCTCTGGACCTTTGACGGCGATGAAATTGACCCCGCTCTCCTTAGCCACCGCCTTGGCCAGCAATGTCTTGCCGGTGCCGGGCGGCCCCGAGAGGATGATGCCCTTGGGGGGGGTGGTGCCGACCTGCAAGAACAGTTCACCATGCTTCAGCGGCCATTCGATGGCTTCTCGCAGCACTTGCTTGGCTTCCTCCAGACCGCCAACATCGCTCCAGCGCACATCGGCCACGTCGCGGAAGAGCTCGCGCCCGGTCGAGGGTTTGACTCGCCGCATCGCCTCGGCAAAGGCGGCATTGCTCACCTCAAGGCCAGCCAGCGTCTCGTCCGTAATGCCCTGATCGACGTCGAAATCCGGCACCACACGCCGCAGGGTGATCATCGCCGCTTCCTGGCAGAGGGCCTTCAGATCGGCGCCGACATAGCCGTGCGTCGCATCGGCGATTTTGCGTAAATCGACATCGTCGGCCAAAGGCATCGTCCGCGTGTGGATCTGCAGGATTTCTAGGCGGCCCTCGCGATCGGGCACGCGCACGGAAATCTCGCGGTCGAAGCGTCCAGGCCGGCGCAGGGCCGGATCCACGGCGTCGGGAATGTTGGTGGCCGCCACGACGATGACTTGGCCGCGCGACTCCAGGCCATCCATCAACGCCATCAACTGAGCGACGATACGCTTCTCGACATCGCCGCTGACATCCTCGCGCTTGGCGGCGATGGCATCGATCTCATCGAAGAAAATGATGGTCGGGGAGCGGTCACGGGCCTCTTTAAAGACCTCCCGCAGGTGCGCCTCGCTATCGCCGTAATAGCGATGGACGATCTCGGGGCCGCTGACGTGGATGAAATGGGCCGAGGTCTCATTGGCGACGGCACGGGCGGTCATGGTCTTGCCGCAGCCGGGAGGGCCGAAGAGCAACACGCCTTTGGGGGCATCGATGCCCAGGCGCTCGAACAATTGCGGGTATTTGAGCGGCAGTTCGACGACTTCGCGCACCTGCTGTAACTCGGCGCTCATGCCGCCGATGTCCTTGTAGGTGATCTTACGCGGTCCCTGGGCGGCACCGGCACCGGCTTTGATCGTCAGGGTAGTGCCAGCACGGATGACGACCGCCCCGTCGGGAACCGTCTCCGCCACCGCGAATTCCCAATTTTTAAAGCCGGCCGTATTAGGCCGCACCTTATCTCCTGTCGCCACCGCCAGTCCCTCCAGGAGGCGCAGGAGCTCTCTCAGTTCGTCGTCGGTGACCGTCGCCGGCACAGCGCTGAGCGGGGTCAAGGCGACGCGCTGCGCAGTATGCACCTGGATTTTCTGCACCGTGACCTGCTCTCCGATGGCTGTTTGGGCATTGGCACGGAGGACTTGATCCAGGGCAATGAACCCCTTATTGGTATCCTTCACATACGTGCGCATGGCCTTCGCCACCGTGCGTCGTTTGCCCATGAGGCTGACCATATCCCCGATGGCTAACCCGAGCGCGTCGAGATCTTCCGGTGCCAGTTTCGCGATGCCCCGTCCGGTATCTTCAGGTCGTGCCTCGATCACTCGCAGCACCAGCGATTTCCGTTCCTCCTGCGTTGCCACACCGATTACCCTCCACTGACGTCCGATCTAAGCACCCTCTCTAGAGAACACCGCCAGGCCGTTCCCCTTCTCCCCAGCGATATCGCCCTTCACCTGGCACCTCACCCTCACCCAGGGGGAGAGGGGACGATCGGCGCCTCCCACAGCATAACTTGGCGCCCATTCCCGCCAAGGGGAAGGGCACGCGTGAGAGCCCCCCCTGACAACCTGTGTGCCGACCAGTATTGACCTTCCCCCCGCTGCCTTACCTCCTCCTGCAATGTCTCCCACGACGGGCTTGCCAGGATGGGCTGTAGGCTGTTCTCCCTCTCCCTCTGGGAGAGGCTAGGGGTGAGGGCTGCGCTCTCCAGCTCATGGTGTCATCCCTCAAATATGCTCAATCATACACGTCTCAGGGGCTTAAATCCAGAGAGATGGCAGATCTCGGTCACGAATCAGCCGCTTGGGGACGCTCATCGGCCTCGGCGCCAGCCAGAGGCGGCGCCATGGCGTCGAAAGCGGCGCGAGAGGTGGTTTCCAGCGGGTTGTGCAATTCTTGCAGAAAAGGGGCTGCCGCCTGCAGGGCAGCCTGATAGGCCTGCGGCGTCAGCCGTCCGCGCATCAATTCGATGCGCAGGAATAAGCCATAGGTCTGGATCACGTCCTGGCGACAGTACATCTGGACCTGGGCGAGTTGGCCCTCTTCCCACAGCCGCTGGATCTTGGCGCCGTTCATCCAGGTTTTGCCGGGCAGGCCGATCAGCTTGGTCAGGAGGTGAAAGCCGCCACGCAGGCGGTGCGCGCCGGCGTTGGTTAAGAAATCGAGGAGATCGTAGTGGCCATCTTCGGAATAGCGGTAGCGATGGCCGTACTTCTCGTTGAAATAGCGCGGTGCCTGACAGCCGTAGCGTAAGGCCTGTAACTCCAGGACAGGCAGGTCGAAGTTGCGACCGTTGAAGGTCACCAGGGTGCCCGGGAAGCGCTCGACCCGGCGCCAGAATTCGCGGACGATGCCTTCTTCGCTATAGCTCTCTTCGCAGAGCGTCTCCACCGAGGTGAGGATGCGGTTGCTCGTCACGTTGCCGATGACGATGGTGACCGGGATATGAAACGCGACCGGGATAAAATCGCTGCGGCCCTCGCGCTCGTCGACGAGCTGCTGGCGAAAGCGCTGATAAGCCTCCTCGTCAGCGAGATCCTCGTGGGGATACATCACCTCCCTGATCAAAGCCTTATCGATGCGCGTTTCGATGTCGAAGATGGCAAAGCTCATCGCGCCCCCCCATGTCCTACCCTTGGCTTGCACCTCCTCTCCCCAGCGTGATCAGCGCCATGGTCCTGGCAAAGCCCAGCACTCCGGTCTCATCGCTTCGCCTTGTAGCGCACGACGCCGTCGACCATCGTCATTTGCACGGGGATGTGGGGAATGTCGTGCACCGCCACGCCTGCGGGGTCGGCCTCCAGGAGCACCATGTCGGCCCGCTTCCCAGGGGTAATCGAGCCGACCTCCGCGTCCCAGCCACAGGCCCAGGCCGCTCCCTGCGTGAACAGCCACAAGGCCGTCTCGACATCGACGCGCTCGGCTGGCGCAATGACCTGCCCATCGGCGCTGCGTCGGGTCACAGCGGCGGCGATACCCTCCAGCGGACGCGGCGGCACCACGGGGGCATCCGAGCTGCCGGCCACCGGGATGCCACGGTCGAGGAGGCTTCTCACCCGGTACAGCCAGGGCTGCTGCGCAGGATCGATCTCCGCCGCATAGCGCGGACCGTGATGCCAGAGAAAAGCCGGCTGTGTCACTACGGCGACGCCCAGGTCCGCCAGCTCATCGAGGCAGGCCTCGGGACACAGGGCCGCATGCTCCAGGCGATGGCGGACATCGCGGCGTGGCCAGCGTTCTTGCGCTAGGCGCACGGCATGCAGAGCGGAGACGAGGGCGGATGGCTCCAGGACATGCATGGCGACCGGATACCCCCGGCGATGCGCCTGCCACACCTGGGCGTTCACCACCTCCTGAGGCGGGTAGAGTGCACCCGTCCCTTCATCGAGGCGAATCTTGAAGCCCTGCACACGACATGCTGATTCGGCCTCGCCTATGTTGGCGCCCCCCGCCACCGCCTCGTCCAGCGCACTGGCCCCCAGCAAGAGGCCGATCCGCACCGCTAGGTCGCCGTCGGCGGTCCAGGCACGGAATGCCCTGTACGCCGCCAGGTCGTTCGACACGCTGGCATCGAGGACCGCCGTCACCCCCGCCGCCAGCAGCGCGTGGCTGGCACGCCGTACCCCCTGGCGAAACGTCTCAGGATCGATGCTAGGCGGCAGATGGCTGCGCAGGTAGCCGTCCATGTCGATCAACAGGCCAGTGGGTTGCCCGCTGACGGGGTCACGTTGCACCATGCCGCCGGGCGGCGGCACGAACCCGTCGGTGATGCCGAGTTGCGCCAGGGCCAGGCTGTTGCACACCCAGGCATGGCGCGAGCGATGGGCCAGGCGCACGGGATGCTGCGGCGTCACCGCATCGAGATCCCAGCGCGTGGGATGGCGGCGCTCCGCCAGGGCGAAGTCATCGTAGCCATGGCCGACCAGCCAGCACCCCGGCGGTCGACGTCGAGCCTCGTCACGCAATACGGTTTGCAGGTCGTGGATACTCCGCACCGCCGGCGGACGGCAGTCGATGCCGAGCAGCGTGCTCACATAACTGCGTAGGTGCAGATGCGCATCGATGAAGCCCGGCAGGAGGGCAGCTCCCTGGCATGAGATGATGGTGGTGCCATGGCTGCGGAGTGGCAGAACCTCCGCATCGCTCCCCACGGCGACGATGCGCCCATGCCGAAGCGCCACGGCTTCAGCACGCGGCTGGTGCGGATCCATCGTCCGGACAGTGGCATGGGAGAGAATCATGGTTGGCGGCTGGCGCGCCATGCAAGAGATTCCTCGGACGCCGGTGGCGCCCCTGACGGGTCTATAGCACATGGGCCTATTGCAGGTGGGTCGAGGCAGCCAGCGCTTGCTTAATCAGAGGACGGTAAGGGTTTGGCTTGCTTCAACCCCATTTCTTTACCGCAGCACTGCAGGTCTCCCTGACCGGGTCTGGTGCAGAGCACCTCCGTGCCGCACACTTCACAGACATACCGACGTCCCAACTCAATGGCCATACGCGACCTACTCCTCTCGAACGATGCCATCACCCCCGCACTCTCCCTCTGGAAGAGGGCTGGGGTGAGAGCAGCTCAGCCTGTAAACGGCGTTTGGAACCGCCCTCACCCTGACCCTCTCCCAGAGGGAGAGGGAAGCATCGCTGCTTCCCACCCTCAGCTGGCGCCTATACCCTCGATAGGGGAAGGTGCGGATGGGGATAGGACCAGCCCGCTCTCCCCCTCATCCCCCAATACTGTTCGGCACGAATATTAGCACTAAGACTCTAAGCCTCTCACGCGTCCCCTCCCCTTGATGGGGGCGGGCGAGGGTGGGGGGAAGGGGACCTGAAGGCGCCGTACCTCTCCGCGTCAGCCCCCGATAGCGCGAGGCAATCGACCTCGCCCTCAGCATAACCGCCGGCCCGCTCTGTGATCGGGGGTTAATCCCGCAGAATGACGAGTTGGCGGCCAGGGGTGATATGTGAGGTGCTGGCGAGATTGTTCCACTTCGCCAGCTCAGCCACAGACGCATCGAATTTCGCCGCGATCTTGGACAGCGTGTCTCCCCTCTTCACCTCGTAGCGGATGGTCTTGCGCACGGGTGGCGATTGCCGGCGCGGCGAGGGTTGATACCTGACGGGCTGACTCACCACCGGCTGACTCACCACCGCCGGCTCGGGTTCGTAGGGCTCCTGGAAGTTTTGGGTGAACAGCACCCCGCTGCCCCTGGGCACATAGACCTGATGCACGCCGCGCGGTAGATAACGCTGCCGCAACTGCGGATTGAGGTATTTGATCATGGCGTAGTGCGTCCCCGCCGCCTCCGCCACCGTCCGCAGGTGGAGGCGGTTGCCGTTTACGCGCACCGTCACCGTCTCGACCTCTGGCGGGTGGTAATATTCCTGCTCGTCGATGACGATGCCATAGCGCGCCGGGTCCGACAGGATCACCTTCACGGCGATGATTTTGTAGACGAAGCGCTCGGTCTCCGTCGGCAGCGCCAGATCGTAATAGCTGCTCACCCCCTGCTCGCGCAGCTCGTTGAGCACGCGCTGCTCACCGGCGTTGTAGCCGGCCAGGGCCAGCGGCCAGTCATTGAAGAGGTCATACAGGCGTAGCAGATACTGTATGGCGCCGTCCGTGGCCCTGATGACATCCATGCGCTCGTCCACAAACGGGTTGCTGTCCATGTCGAAGCGTTGGCCCGTCGTCTCGATGAATTGCCACAGCCCCGCCGCCCCTGCCGATGACGTCGCCGTCGGTCGCAGCGAGCTTTCCACCACTGCTAGGTATTTGAGATCCGCCGGCAGTCCATAGGCGCGCAGGCGCTCCTCGATGAGCGGCATGTATTTGCCCATGCGTTTGATCCACAGCATGACCTGGCCCGGCCGCCCGATGTACAGCAAGAATTCCTGGTCCAGGCGCTCCCACACGTCGCGGCGTCCCAGCGGCACGGGTTGCCCGGCGAAGTCGACCTGCGGCGGCAAGCGATAGTGCACCGAGGTGAGTCCTCCAGCCGATAACACCCGCACCTGCCGGCGGAGGTCCTCGACCTGGGCCAGCGCTTCGGCATGGGCCTTCTTCACCTCGCGTAGCTCCTGCAGAAGCAGCTTCATCCCGCCGGTGATCTCCTGCCCCCACGCCTGCGGCATGCTCCATCCGCTGCATGCCATCAGCGCTGCGAGCCAGATCAACCATAACGACGATGCACGGTGTGAGCCTCGGCACTCCGCCAGGATCTGTTGCCGACACGGCCGATGCAGTCTTGACATCAATGGACCTCCCCGCTTGTACTCCCGACCGACCCATCCGCTCGACGACCCTCAGCCGCGAGGCCGCCCGACTGGCAGACTGAGGACCGCAACGCCCAGCGCTCTCCATCCGAACCATGATCGCGTTCGGCCGCAGGCATCCTCATCGTCAGCGTTCTTCCTTCGCAGCACTGCAAGAGGCACCGCCCCGATGTCGGACCGCATGAACGCCTAGGGTTGTAGCAAAACTTCGCCCTCAAGGCAACTGTTTTCCTGGGAAATCCCTTGCCAAGGTGAGGGCGTTCGGCTAGAGTCTAGCCAGCGGTTGCACGCGGTTGGCGGTCAGAGCTTCTCGAACATAGGACATCAACGATGACCAAGAAATACCTCGTCGGTCTGCTCGTCGTCCTTGTGGCCATTGGCGTCATGCTCTATCGGTGGCAGCGCCCGGAAGAGAAAGCCGGGCCGGCGATCGCAGCGCTGCCGCCGGCGCAGACCCTGGCCTTCATCGCCTGGCCGGGATGGCCGCAGGCGTGGGAGGATCTCCGTCGCACGCACTACTTCCAGCAGGTGTCCTCCCCCGCCTTCTGGCAGACCGCCCTCGGCGCCGATGGCTACCAGCGCCTTATGGCCGGCAAGCAGCAGCTGGAGCAGCGACTCGGCCTGCCCATTACCGAGCCAACGGTAGATCAGCTGCTCAACCGCCAAGGCGCCGTGGCTCTCGTTCCCCGATCCCAAGGCCCCTGGCCCATTGACGTGGTCGCCTACTTCCACGTCTCGGCCACCGAAAAAATCGCCGAGAGCCTCGCCCGCCTGTGGCCTTCGACGACGCAGGATGTGTCGCGCGACACGCAGACGGTCGATGGGGTCCAGATCATCACCCTCCGCCCTAAAGATCTGCCTTCCGGGATCTCCTACGCCTTTCTCGGCGACCTCGTGGTGGCCTCCACCGACGCCACGTGGGTGGTGGACGCTATTCAGGCCGCCCGCGGGACGGCGAGTGCCCGCTTACAGACCATACCGCTCGTGCAAGGCATGCAGCTCGCCAGCACCGAGGCCGTGTTGGCTTATGGGTACTACGACGTCCAAGGCCTGCAAGCCCGGATGACGGCAGCTACGTCGGCGCCCGCCATGGCGCCATCGCCTGAGGCCATGCAGTTGCTGCGCTCGGCGGACAAGGTATCGTTCAAGGCCACGCGCGCCGCCGACGGCATCAAGCTCGAGACCATGGCGCTCTACCCCTCCGGTACGGCTCCCCCGATCTTTCGGCGCACCGAAAGAGATGGCGCGCGACCGCCGTTCCGCGGCGCGCCTGCCGAGACGTTCTACTTGACCCATATCGACCTGCTCAATCTCCAGGGCCTCTGGCAGACGCTGCGGCAATTCGTCGCCCTTGGGTCTCCGGGCGCGCTCGAGCGGTGGCTGACGGCGTTCCGGGCGCGCACCGGCGTGGATCTTGAGCGCGAGGTTCTGCCTCTCTTCACCGGGGTGGTGGGGATTGGCATCACCAGTCCCTTGGGATCGCAAGTTGGCAGTCCCCTCGCCCTGCCAGGCATCTTTCTGACCTTCGGCGTCACCGATGAGCCGCGGGCGCATCAGCTCGTGCAAACCGTCGGCCATCACGCCGCTGGCGCCCTCTTTACGCAGTTTTTGGAACGATTGCCCCATGACGGGCAGGAGATCCTGTACGTTGGTCACCCGCTGCTCTTCATCAAACCCGGGTACGTCATCAGCCAAAACCAGCTCATCATCGGCTCTGACATCGGCTTGCTACAGCACATGCTCGATGCCGCCAGGGGACGGACACGTACCCTGGCCGACACCGATGCCTTCCAAGCGATGCGCCAACACATCCGTCTCGAGGGCGGCAGCGTGACGTTCATCGATATGACCATGGTCCTGAGCCGCGTCAAAGAGTGGTGG
>Ga0209172_10001941_pt1 | contig 39915 bp, 35 predicted proteins | sample LarsenN4metaG_FD_184113 | JGI IMG/M metagenome (GOLD analysis project Ga0209172, IMG submission 184113) | Hot spring sediment bacterial and archeal communities from British Columbia, Canada, to study Microbial Dark Matter (Phase II) - Larsen... ... | reverse complement strand
GCGTATCCCCCTGGGAGGGTGCGGTGGCGGGAGTGGCGTGCAGATCACTCTGACAATACCGACACTTGATCGCCTCGGCCCGAATAGCCTCCCCACAATAGGGGCACTTCCGATACCCCGGAGCGCTCCCGTGTGCCCGAGCTTGCTGCTGCAACTTTTGCTCGGTGCTGGGCAGGACGGCCACCACGAGGGCAAATGGGCCGATCAGCGCGCCCAACAGGGACCAGGTGCATCCACTGCGCCCGCGATATGAGGCGATGAGAGCGGCTACCAACCCGAATAGGAACCGCTCCTCACATGAGCCCACCAGCACGCCAAGCTAAGAACACTCGCCTGTGATGTCGCTGCGCCAACGGGGATGATATGGCTTGTCAAGTGCGGCGCGATTTTAATGAGCAGGGTACATCTTGTCAATCATGTTCTTGATGTCGTACGTCTTTGTACCTCTGTTTCTCGTAAGACGCTAAGACGCATTGAAAGGACTAGCCGCGTATCACGGGGGTAGTTCGTGGTCAGTCTTTGCACCTTCCGACACGCGCTCCGAAGAAGAAAAGAGTCGCGATCTTTGGCGGCAAGTCTATGCCATGGCTGCCACATAAATTTTCTGGGGTGGAGAGGAGGAGTGGTAAGAGGAGAGCATATGTCGGAGAAACTCCCTACATCTGAATATCATGGCGTACTGCCGTTGGGCACCATTGAGGTTGATTGTCATGTGCTGAATACAGGACAGCGCGTCATTACACAACGGGGGCTTTGGCGATTGTTACTAAGTGGCACCGATCACGGCCATTTCAATCGCTATTTGGCTAGAATTCCTTATGATGACAAACCCTTAGAGGTGGCACCAATTACCTTTCGGGCACCAGGTGGGCTTGCTCACGGCTATGCTGCCACTGTTTTCCTGGAATAGAGCCATTTGCCCGCCTTGCAAGAGCCCTTCAAAGCTCCTGCCAGCTGCGGACCTGATCTTCATGACCCGGCTGTCATCGCCCCCAGGGTGCGCGACCACGCCAGGAAGGAGGCCCAGAGCGACCCCCGGCGCGTGGTGCGGCATCCAAGCGGCGTCGATTGGGGTATGATTACGTGCCCGAAGATCACAGCGGCAAATGGGTGATCAACGAGGAAGAAGCGGCGCTGGTCCGACGCATCTTCGCCATGTACCTCGACGGCCTGGACCTGGTGCAGATCGCGCGCCAACTCACGCTCGAAAAGATCCCCTCGAAGGCGGACCGGCTGGCCCGGCGCAACAAGGAGAAGCAGGGGGTGGGGGTGTGGCACAACGGGGTCATCCGCAGGATCATCCACTACGTGCCCTACGCCACGGGTGTCGCGTACAACAACGTGCGTCGGCACACGCCTACCGACCCAGCCCGCCAGAAACCGCGCTGGAGGGCCGGCAAGGGCGCTCGGACGACCCCACAGGTGATTCGGCAACGCCTGGCCCTGGAGCATGCCCACGATGCTCAGCTGGAGCGAGCGATCGCCTTCGCAGCCCAGTTCCAGCGGGCGCCGTCGGACGACGTTCCCTTGGCCGACCGGCGCTAGGTGCTGGCAGCCCTGGGCATCACCGTGCACTTCGCGCGCTGGGACCATTGGCGCGTGCGTTGGACGCTCCCGCTCCCCGTCTATAATGGGGAGTTCACGAACGAAGTGGGGCCTGGCGGGCGTGATGGGCAAGCCGTTGATTGTCAAGGACATTCTGGTTCAATCCAAGTGGCATCGGCAACGACGCGGGGTTCGCATTGCGCCGTTGATTTACCTCGGCGAAGTTCAGGCCGATGGCCTCGACCTTGACCACCGCTTGACCTGCCCCCGCTTTCGGATCAGGGACATCCTCGTAAACCAACCCTTCTGGCCCGCCTGGCTTATGGACGCGTACGGCTTTCATGGCAACCCTCCTGCTGACCGTTGTTCGTCGATGGTGTATGGCAATGGGAGGTGGATGTCACGACGTCGCCACTGTTAGCATGTTTGGATGCGTTTGGCAATGCGCTTACGACATCGCCTGTTCGCCGCCTTGGCCAAGCTCAGTCGCCGGGCCTGAGCACTCGTCCCACAACGGCCGATACGCCTGCCCCGCACCTGAGCCCATAGCGCGTTCACTCAGCCGTCGGGACCCCGTGGTAGGTGGTTCACGCCACGTCTGCATCTGCGAAGGATGCTGTGGCAAATTGCCATGTCTAGGGGACTTCAGGTATGATCTCGCTACGACCGCTGCGATGATCGAGGGGCGCAAGCCCGTGGTGACCTTCGCAGACCCAAGAAAGGAGAGGGCATGAACGAGCCAGCCGGCGTGGACGACCAAGTGGAGATTGTGCTCCAGCGACAAAAGGCCGCCACCATCGAGGCGTTGCAGGCAAGGCGGGGAGCAGCGGCCGTGCTGGGGCTGGCCGAACAGGTCCACCGCGACCTGTCCGCGGCGATCGATGCCTTGCCGAGCAAGGCGCAACATGCCTGCGCCGCCGGCTGTGCCTTTTGCTGTTATCTCCCGGTGGACGTGCTGGCCCCCGAGGCCTTTCGCATCGCGGCGTATCTACAGCAGACGCGTACGCCAGAGGCGTTGACGGCACTGGCGTATCAATTGGCGACGCATGGCCAGCGCGATTTCGGCATGCAGGCCTGTGTCTTCCTGGCCGATGGGCGCTGTTCGATTTACGAGGTCCGCCCCATGGTCTGCCGTGGCTACAACTCCCTCTCGAAAGAGCGTTGCGAAGCCTACCATCATGACCCGAGCGTCAACCTCAGGGGCACGAAGGATCGCGTGGCCGCGCGCCTGGCGGAGGCCATGGAGGATGGCGTCGTCGCTGGCTTGAAGGCACTGGACCTCGATGCACAATGGTATGAGCTGCCCAGCGCGGTGCTGCGGGCTCTGGAGACGACCAATGGGCCGGCGTCTTGGGCGCGGGGCGAGACGGTGTTCGACGGCTGCGATCAGCTGTCCCAGTGGGATCGGTAGCGAGGAGGAGGAGCATGGAGCAAGTTTCACGCACAGCACAACACACGGCCGCTGCCGTTGAAGGAGCCCTGGCCGGCCTTGGCCCCGAGGCCTCCTGGCGTTGGCCTGAAGAGCGCTGGCGTCAGGCCGTGAACAAGGTCCGCGCTGGGCGTTCCCTCACGCCCGCGACATGGCCCGATGGAGCGCGAGTCGCCGTGGCCCTCTCCTTCGACGTCGACCAGGAAACCATCAGTCTGCGCGACGGTCGGACGTCCCCGGCACTGCTGGCGCAAGGAGAGTACGGCTCTCGTGCTGGTCTGCCGCGCATCTTGAATCTGCTGGAACGCTATGCCATTCCGGCGAGCTTCTATATCCCCGCCGTCTCGGCGCTCCTGCATCCCGACGACGTACGCTGCATCGCCAAGGCAGGCCATGAGGTGGGTCTGCATGGCTGGATCCATGAACGCAACAGCAACCTGGCAGAGACCGACGAACGTGAGCTCACCCACCGCGCCGCGGCGGTGCTGGAGCAACTGACCGGCAAACCGCCGGTGGGCCTGCGCACCGCCTCTTGGGATTTCAGCGCGGCGACGCTGAAGATCATCCGCGACATGCGGCTGCTGTACGACTCATCCCTGATGGGCGACGATGAGCCTTACGAGCTTTTGGAGGATGGCGAGCCGACGGGGATCGTCGAGCTTCCGGTGGAATGGATCAAAGACGATTACCCCTACTTCGGCATGGACCGTCTGTCGACCGTGCGACCGTATACCGCGCCATCCTTAGTGGGGGAGATCTGGCGCCGGGAATTCGACGGGGCCTACGCCGAAGGCGGCCTGTTCCTGCTCACCATGCACCCCCACATCATCGGACATCGCTCGCGCGTAAGCATCCTCGAAGAACTCATCCAGCATATACGTTCCCGTGCCGGGGTCTGGTTCGCCACCCACGAGGCCATCGCCCGCTACGTCAAGGCCCAAACCGGCATGGCATGAGGCGCGGCGACGCTCCAGGGCGCTGGCAGCCCGACGTACCTGCCGTGCAGCGCCCATCGTCCACGGCGGGAAGCACCACGCCCCTAGGCGGGAAAGATGCGACGGTACACGCCCGGAGACCCCTGAGCATGCACCATGTGCGGCCGAATCTCAGTGTTCCACACCGGGGTGACGGCCGTGCGCCAATCCTCCCAGGCCTGGCTCTTCCAGACGTCGAGCGACGCCATTTCGTGCACGGTGCTGTACTTGGGTGTCCCCATCACCGCCTCGAAACGTCGAGCCCGGATGTAGCCCGGAATGCTCTGGCATAAGGGCAACCGTTCGTGATTGTAGGCGTCGTTGAACTTGGCTTCTAATTCCGCCGGCACCGACATCCGTCCGACCAAGAGAACCGGCGCCATGTCCGCCTGGGCAGTCTCTGTGGAGAGGTTTGGCGGATAGATACGGCGGTATAGATTGCGGATATAGGCGGTGCCGATGACGCTCGGGGACATACGCTGCGACCAGGGTGTGGGGTTCTTCAACCATTTTTGCCAGGCTTCCGCATACCAGGCGTCCGGGGACTCCAGTTCGTAACAGGCCAGATAGGTGGGCCCACCCTCCACGGCCTTGTACCGAGCGGCGTTCAGGACGCCTGGGATCGCCAATCGTTCCGGGATGTGCTCTTCGTTGTACCAGCGGTTGAACTCCTCCTCGTGCTCGGCGGGCACGTCACAGTACACCATGAGCAAACCGTCGCCTTTTTTCGCCGCCATGTGGTTCCTCCTCCTGACTGAGGGTTGCGCTCGGCTGTGTCTGGCCATGGCGGCGAGTATGCCACAGCTACGTGCTCCGCTACAAGTCGATCCCACCTCCAGGGTACGCGCCAGCGTGTCGCAGCGGGATAGGGCGTGTCCCTGCATCCCCTCTCCCTATCCTCACCTTCCCCCACGCTGGGGCTTACTAGGGGGTACATGAGACCTTCCCCCCTTGATGGCTCATTAGGGGATGTAAATCACCCCTCCCCTTTGATGAGGCTCTCTAGGGTAGGTTTCTCATGCCCTCTCCCGGAGGAAGAGGGAGCCAGGCACGCGGGTCAGGGTCATGTCGTGAAAAACTTACCCTGATGAGGGATCAGATGGGGGTGAAAGCAGAGCTGGGGGGAAGGGAACCGAAGAGACAGAGCGCTGGCAAAACTCTGAAGCGCACGCTCGCCGCTGCGCGGACGAACACCACATCGCGGCTGGCGAAAAAAGTTGCTTTCCAGCTACACTCATGGCAAATGGTTCTGCGTGGGCGACGACTGATGTCTGATCCGTCAAATATGTTCGCAGGCGAGAAGGAGCATACGATGCGTGAGGTCGCGATTGTCAGCCCGGTGCGCACGGCCGTGGGGAATTTTTTGGGCGGGTTGAAGGACGTCTCGGCCGCCGAATTGGGGGCGACGGTGATCAAGGCGGTGCTGGAGCGCACCGGCCTGGCCCCCGACAAGATCGATGAGGTGATCTTGGGCCATGGCTATCCCAGCGGCGAAGAACCGGCCATTGGACGGCTCTGTGCGCTGAAGGCCGGCTTGCCCATCGAAGTCCCTGGGTATCAATTGGATCGCCGGTGTTCCTCCGGACTGCAGGCCATCCTCAACGCCTGCATGATGGTGCAGACGGGCAATGCCGACGTCGTCCTGGCCGGTGGCGTCGAAAGCATGAGCCGGGTGGAGTTTTACACGACCGACATGCGGAGCGGCAGCCGGCTGGGGTCGGTGACCCTACACGACCGCCTGACGCGGGCGCGCGCCACGGCCTCTCCTGAAGAGCGCTTCGGCGTCATCTCGGGCATGATCGAGACGGCAGAGAATTTAGCCGTGCGCTATCAGATCTCCCGCGAGGAGCAGGATGCCTATGCCCTGCGCAGCCATCAGTGCGCGGTGGCGGCGCGGGAGAGCGGCAAGTTCACGGAGGAGATCGTCCCCGTCCTGGTGCCGCAGCGTCGCGGCGACCCCATCGCCTTCCAGGTGGATGAGGGGCCACGCAAGGATACCTCGCTGGAGGCGTTGGCGAAGCTGCGCCCCATCACCGCCGGCGGCACAGTGACGGCCGGCAATGCCAGTGCGCAAAACGATGCGGCCTCGGTGTGCCTAGTAGTCGGCGGCGATCGGGTCGACGCCTTAGGCCTGAAGCCCATGGCCTATCTGCGCGGCTGGGCTGTCGCCGGCGTACATCCGGCATATATGGGGATTGGACCCGTGCCCGCCGTGGAAAAAGTGTTTGCGCGCACCGGCTTGACCTGGGACGACATCGATCTGATCGAGCTGAATGAGGCCTTTGCAGCGCAGGTCCTGGCCGTGCTCAAGGAATGGAAGCTGGAAAGCTGGGACAAGCTCAATGTGAACGGTTCGGGCATATCCCTCGGCCATCCCATCGCGGCGACGGGGGCGCGCATCCTCACCACCCTGCTGCACGAGATGCAGCGCCGGGATGCCCGCTACGGCCTGGAAACCATGTGTGTAGGTGGAGGCCAGGGGGTGGCGGCGATTTTCGAACGCCGGTGAGGCGAATCCTGAACCACACAGGGCAGGCATGGCTCTCATCGCACTGGACGAGTGACGGCAGCCGTTCGGCGCGCTCGCTGATGCGATGGCGACCGTGCCGCTCCAGCGACCGATGCTATTCCCTCCCTCCACTCACAGGGGCTGATATTCTTCTGGCCTGACACGGCCCTTTGCAGCTTGCACCCTCTTCCACTGGGAGAGGGTGGAAGATGAGGGGTAGAGGCGCCACGTTAGGGCACCCTCTCCCTCTGGGAGAGGGGACATCGTGGTTGCCCGAGCCGGGATATCAGCGGCTTCACTTGGCGCCTATGAGGGTGAGGGGAAGGGATTATGAAAAATCCAGCGAGAGCGCTCGCCCATATTGAACCCCGAAGGAGGCTATTCTCATGCGGCGTACACGCGTCATCGACGCCTTAAACAGTCAGGCGGCCATGCCGCACATTCTGGTGAAGGGATGGGTCCGTACTCGGCGGGACGCCAAAGGGGTGTCGTTCTTGGAGGTCAACGACGGCTCATGCCTGAAAAACCTCCAGGTGGTGCTCGACGAACAGGCGTTCGGCGATGAGCGCCTCACCGGCGTCTCCACTGGGGCTGCCGTTGAGGTGGAAGGCGCCCTGGTCGAATCCCCCGGCAAAGGGCAGCGGTGGGAGGTCCAAGCCACGCAGTTGCGCCTGATCGGAGCGGCAGATCCGGAAAGCTACCCGCTGCAGAAGAAGCGCCACACCGACGAATTTTTGCGCAGCATCGCCCATCTGCGCCCGCGCACCAATAAATACGGAGCCCTGTTTCGCATTCGCTCGGAAAGCGCCTTCGCCGTGCACGACTTTTTCCGGAGGCGGGGTTTTTATTATTTGCACAGCCCTATCATCACCGGCTCGGACTGCGAAGGCGCCGGGGCGATGTTTCGCGTCACCACCTTGCCGCCGCTGGCCAAGGAGGGGACACTCGGCGCCGATGTCTACGCCGACGATTTCTTCGGCAAAGAGGCCTACCTCACCGTGTCGGGACAACTGGAGGCGGAGCTGTTCGCCTGTGCCCTCGGCAATGTGTATACCTTCGGTCCCACCTTCCGAGCGGAAAATTCGAACACGCCCCGGCACGCCGCCGAGTTCTGGATGATCGAGCCCGAGATGGCGTTCGCGGATCTGGACGACAATATGGATTTGGCCGAAGCGTTCGTCAAAGGCCTCGTCGTGCATATCTTGGAGCATTGCACTGGAGACCTGGAGCTCTTCGCCCAGTTCATCGAGAAAGACCTCATGAAGCAGCTCGATGTCCTCGCCCATGCCTCATACGTCCGCCTACCCTATACCGAGGCCGTCGACATTTTACAGCGCTCGGGGAAAGCCTTCGAGTTTCCCATCGGCTACGGCGCCGACTTGCAGACCGAACATGAGCGCTATCTGACCGAGGAGTACTGCAAACAGCCGGTGATCGTGTACAACTATCCCAAGGAGATCAAACCGTTCTACATGCGGCTCAACGATGACGACCGCACCGTGGCCGCCATGGATCTGCTCGTGCCTCGGGTGGGCGAACTCATCGGTGGCAGTCAGCGTGAAGAGCGCCTCGAGCCGCTCGAACGGCGCATGCAGGCCATGGGTATGAATCGCGACCACTACTGGTGGTATCTCGACATTCGACGCTTCGGCTCCGTGCCGCACGCCGGCTTTGGCCTGGGGTTCGAGCGCTTCTTGATGACCGTCACCGGGGTGGCCAACATTCGCGACGTCATCCCTTTTCCCCGCACCCCAAAGCATCTGGAATTTTAAGCCGAGCGGGCGGGTTGAGGAGTCTGCAGCGCGACGAAGCGCCCGTCCCGACCTATAGCTGGTGCACCGAGGGGTTTGGCCCTGCTGACTTAAGAGGCCAAGGTGCTGCTGGAAGCGATGGCAGGCTAGGTCGATGTGAGCTCGGGATAGCGCCCATGACAGATAGGGACAGGTGCCCGTTTGGAAGAGCCAGCGTTTTGGAGTACACTGCCGGTGTATCAGTCGGCGCCAACCACAGGAGGTGTGCTATGGCCATCCTATTAGACCATCTCATCGTGCCGTCTCGGGATCCGGTCGCTTCGGCGCGGTCCCTCGCGAGTCTTCTAGGCACCCCATGGGAGGAAAAGCGGGGCCATTTTACGCCGGTCTATGTGAACGACACCCTGACGCTGGACTTCGCCGAGCGGGAGCAGTACGACAGCCATCACTACTGCTTTCACGTCAGCGATGCGGAGTTCGACCAGATCCTGCAGCGCGTGCAGGCGGCAGGCATCAAGTACCGCAGCTCGCCGCGTGGCCCCGATGATATGACGCTCAATACGCGTCTGGGAGGGCGCAACTTCTACTGGACCGACGGCGACGGCCACATCTGGGAGGTGCTGACCGTGAGCTATGCCCGCCAGGAGGCCGGCGCCGCCGTATCTTGATGAGGGGCCGCGCGGCACCAGCGTTTAGGCTATTGCCCCCGCAACGTCGCCGCGACGGCCATGATGGCACGCTCCACCACGGCGTGTCCGATCTCCACCTTGAAGGCGTTGTGTGCCAGGGGCTGGGCGCCTGACAGGGCGGCGGCGGCGGCGCGGGCCGCTAGCGTCGGTGACGGCGTCTGGCCTTCGAGCAGCGCCTCAGCCTCCGGGCTGCGCCATGGCACCGGGGCGATGCCGCCCAACACCAGGCGCGCCTGGCCGATACGGCCGGCATCGAGAGCATAGCCGACGGCCACGCTCACCAAGGGAAAATCTCCGGCGGTGCGCTCGCGCGCTTTGAGGTAGGTCCCCCGCCAGGCCGGCGGCGCGGCCGGCACCGTCACCGCGGTCAAGACTTCATCGGCCGCCAGAACGTTTTCGCGGCGAACGTCGCGTTCAGGACCGGCGAAAAACCGCTCCAGCGGCAAGGTGCGCACCCCGGATGGTCCGGCGATAGAGACCTCTGCCCCCAGCGCCAGCAGGGGCGGTGCCAGGTCTGAGGCGTGGACGCTGTAGCAGCCATGCCCACCCATGATGGACAGGTAGGCTTGATATGGGCTCTCGAGCGCCGGACAATCCACGCCGCCTTTTTTCAGGCATGGCGTCAAAGCATGGCGGTAATAAAAACAGCGCGGGCGCTGGCAGAGATTGCCCCCCAGCGTTCCCTGATGGCGGATCTCCGGCATGGCCACACTGCGTGCCGCTTCCGCCAGGAGACGGTAGGGGCCCTGCAGACGTGGGTCGTATTCGAGCTGGGCCAGCGTCACCAGCGCCCCCATGCGCAGCCCATCGCCTTCCTCGCGGATCTGACGGAGGTCCTCAAGGCCCGCCAGGCTGACCAGGCGGTCGTAGGCTACCACGTCGTCTTTGAGCAAGCCGAGCAGGTCGCTGCCGCCGGCGATCGGGCATGCCTGGCCTCCTCCCGCGGCGAGCTGGCGGATGACCTCGCCCAGGCTGGTCGGCTCCACAAACGCAAACGGTCTCACTGCAGACCCTTTCCTTGCTCGTGGATCGCCTGCAAGACGCGCTGCGGCGTAAACGGCACCTGCCGCAGCCACACGCCGGTGGCGTTGGCGACGGCGTTGGCCACCGCCGCGAACACCGGCACCACCGGAGGCTCGCCGAGGGCTTTGGCGCCATAGGGCCCGACGGGATCGGGACCGGCCGGAAAGAGCACCTCGATGGGCGGGAAATCGACCGGGCTGGTCGATTTGTGCTCCAGAAAACTGGCGTTCAACGTCACGCCCGAGCGCCGGTCCAGATAAAGTTCCTCACGCAGCGCGATGCCGAGAAACTGTAAGACTCCGCCCGAGACCTGGTTTTCCGCCAGGCGCGGATGGATGATGCGCCCAGAGTCGTGGGCGGCGACGTACCGCAACACGCGGATACGACCGGTCCGGACGTCGACCTCGACTTCGCAAAAGTGCGCCGCAAACGCGTTGGTGAGAAATTCACGACTGCCGGAGGTGACGCGTGCGGTGCCGACGATGTCTTCCGTCCGACCGGCCACGGGCTCCAGCTCGAACGGCTGCGGTATGCCGTCGAGGCGCGCCAGCAGCTGGCGCTTGGCATCCTCGGCGGCGAGCTTGACGGCCATGCCCGTGGTGATGGTGGTGCTCGACCCAGCGGTGATGTGCGCCGGCGGCGTGCGCTCGGTGTCGGCCATCACCACGTCGATGCGTTCGATGGGCACACCCAGGGCTTCGGCGGCGATTTGCGCCAACACCGTCGCCGAGCCCTGGCCGACGTCGACGCCGCCGACGGCCAGCACCACGCGGCCGGCCGGGGTAATGCGCACCGCCGCCTCGCCCTCGCGGCCGATGCCACCCTTGTAGACCCCCATGGCCAGGCCCAAACCACGCCGCATCGAGCCAGTGGCGCTGCCGTTGGGTCGTCGGCGCTGATGCCAGCCGATGCGCTCGGCCCCGGCCAACAGACATTCCCGTAAGCCGTTGCTGGAGAACGGCACCCCCCCCTCGACGGGCTCATCCGGCAGGATCTCGTCCGGCGGCGTCAGCCGCTGTCCCGGCTGCCCGGCGCCGGTGACGTGATGCCGCAGGCGATAATCGAGCGGATCCACGCCCAGCGCGGCGGCGATCTGGTCGATCAACACTTCCAACGCAAAATGCCCGAGGGGCGCGCCCAGGCCGCGGAACGAGCCCCCGGCCGGGCGATTCGTATAGACTGTCACACCCTCGAAGCGGGCGTGCGGACAGGTATAGAGATACAACGCGCCCTGTCCGACGCGGCGGGTGACGTTCATCCCCGACGCCACGAAGGCCCCCGCGTTCATGGTGGCGCGGAGGTCGATGGCCGTCGGCGTGCCGTCGGCGCGGACGCCGATCTTCAGGCGCATGTGGGCTTCCTGCCGATTGCGGCCGGCGACGAATTCCTCGGCGCGGGTATACTCGACGCGCACCGGGCGTCCAGCCTTGCGCGCCAGCAACGCCACCAGCACGGCCAGACGCCCCTCATCCTTATTGCCGAAGCCGCCGCCCATGTTGGGACAGATGACGCGCACCTGCTCCAACGGCAGGCCCAGGACACGGGCCAGGGTCTGCCGATCGGAGGCATGCACCGCGCGACTGGTCTTCCACACCGTCAAGCGATCGCCGTGCCATTCGGCCAGCGCGGCGCGGGTCTCCATGCCGACCGGGGCGTGCATCTGCGTGTGAAAGCTGTCCTCGAACACCTGGGCCGCCTCGGCAAATCCCTGCGCCACGCTGCCGCGCTCCAACACCAACGTCTTGCCGCCAACCAGATTGCCTTCCGGATGCACCTGTGGCGCCCCCGGACGCAGCGCCTCCTCGGCGTCGAACACCGCCGGCAGCACCTCGTACTCGACCCGGATCAGGCGCAGGGCGTCCTCAGCCACGGCCTCGCTTTCCGCCGCCACCAGCGCCACCTCATCGCCCACGAAACGCACCACCGGCTCAAGGGGTAACAGGTCCGCATCGATGCGCACCTGGGGCACGTCCCGATAGGTTAAGACCGCATGCACGCCAGGGAACTGCTCCGCCGCCGAGGTATCGAGGTGGACGATCCTGGCGTGCGCGTGTGGACTGCGTAGCACCCGACCATACAACATGCCCGGCCGCTTGAGGTCGGCGGTATAGCGCGCCTGTCCCCGTACTTTCTCAGCCAACCCCAGGCGAGGGACGGCGACTCCCACCACCGTGAACGCTTGCTCCATGCTCCATCTCCCCCTTCCCTCACCCCGCCCTCTCGCGCTGACAAGGGTAGGTATGTCGCTCAGACGGGCCTCCCGTCGTTCCCCTCCCTCTCGCTCCCCCCAGCCGCACCTGCCCCACCGTGGGAGAAGGCCGTCAAGATTCGAGGCCTCCCCCTGTCAGGCCTTCTCCCGGAGGGACAGCAAGCCTTAAGCGGGCACCCATACCCTGTGCGTCCGCATCATTGTGAACGCCGCCGCCCGGCCTCGCACGCCGCGGCCATGATCTTCTCGTAAGCGTTACAGCGGCAGATATGGCCCACCAACTCCCAGCGCAGCTGCGTCGCATCGGCCTCCGGATAGCGCCGCAGCGCCGCATAGGCGGCGACGGCGAATCCCGGGGTGCAGAAGCCACATTGTCCGGCATCGTGGGCCACGAACGCCTCCAACACCGGGAGAAAATCGGCTCGCTCGGCCAGCCCTTCAATGGTGACGATCTTGCGTTCACGCACTTGCACGGCCAAGAGATGACAGGCGTACATCGGGTGGTCATCGACGAGCACCGTACAGGCCCCGCACTCCCCACGGTCGCAGGCCCGCTTGGCGCCGGTGAGATCGAGGTGCTCCCGCAGCACATCTAACAGGGTTGTACGGGACTCAACCTCAACCGCATGCGATCGTCCATTGACCTCAAAGTGGAGTCGTGTACGTTGCGGTCCAGGCTGCATGTCAACGGCGGAAGGTGACTGTTCCATAACTTGTCCGATTATGGAAAGAAAGGATGACGAGGGATCACGACGCTGCCATGACACTACCAGAACACGCTCGCCATAATCAACCCTCTCATGGCGCCCGGCGACAGCGCCTTGTTGCCGAGCGCAGGTATGGGGGATTGACGCCGTTTCGGGCATATTGCTCCTTCGCCTTTAACCTCGGCTGATGAGGTCAAGTTAGCGCTAAGGCCTCTTCCGGAGGGATGCTGCCTGACGCTGCGCCTGTCCGGTCAAGACCGCAACGACACGGCCGACCACCTCATCAGCGCGCTCTCTAGCCTCGTCAGGTTTAAGGGAGGCGAGGGGATGGCTGACGCGCACCGCCTGGTAGTCAGGGGTGCCGAAGGCCTCGGCGTGCTCGCGGGCGGAGTGCATGAAGGGCTCAGTGCACAGCAGGACCGTGGGGATGCCGCGATCTTCGAGAGCCAAGACGTCGTGCATACTGCACGACACGCAGGAGCCTCAGTCGCCGATGGCGGCGACTACGAAGTCGCAACGCTCGGCCAGCTCATCGATGATAGCGAGATCGGCGACGCGCGAATAAATGAATTTGGCGCGATGGACGGCCTCGGCCAGACCGTACTCTGCAGTGAGCCGCGCCGCGATGCGTTCTAAGAGGATATTGGCGTTCTGCTTGCGGTTGTCGAGGAAGCCGCCGACTTTGCCACGCAGCTCCGTGAGACGTGGAGCCAGCGTGCGGCGCTGCAGCACTTCTGGGTCGGTAGGGTCCAGCAGGCCAAGGCGACGGATGCGTTCGAGAACGTCTGTCATCGGAGTTTTCTACCTACGTTGAGGTTTGGTTTCAATCCTGCGCGTTGGCGCCCTTTCCCACACCCGTTTAGCGCTCGATCTTCCGCGTCGCTGAGCGCGCCCCCCAGCCGGGCAGATACACCGAATGCCGTCCCGCCCCGCCAGCTACCAGGATGGCGATGTCATCGGCCCGCCGGGCGATGGGGATGCCCTGCTGCTCGTCGTCGTGGTCGAGCCAGCGCGGCCAGAGGTTCCGCCGCGTCTCCGGCCCGTACATGCCGCCGATCTTGGCCTGGGCCAGCGGCTTGCGGGCGTGTTCGAAGAGAAAGGCCCGCACGTCGCGCTTCGTCCACCCCGCTTTGGCCAGCACATCGGCGTGCTCGGGGCCGAGCACGAGAAAGCTTTCACCGCCCAGGTAGAGGTGATTGCTGCCCAGCGTCGACATGGCATCGGCGATGGTCCGCAACAGACCGTGCGGCGTAGCGCTCCAATGATTGTTGATATTGTGCGGCGCTTCAGCGCCGAACACCGTCACCGTGCTGTCGGTGGGGGCGAAGCCGCGCTCGACGTGCAACGGCTCCCAAGGGTTGGCGGCCTCGTTCTCGGCGATGCAGTAGGTGAATTTGCCGGGATGGCCGAAGGTCGCCTTGTCGATGACGCCGGGCGTAGCCCCTCCGAGGTTGACCAGCACCAATTTGACGGCGCGGCCGATGGTGGCGTTGGCGCGCCAGCCCTGGCCGAAGACGTTATGGCCGGAGTTGAGGCCCAACTCCTGGACGATGGGGCCGTTGACGATGACCAACGGCGAGGCGATATGGGTGGAGCATTGCACGCCGCGGGTGTTGCAGCGGTCGTCGAGGAGAGCCTCGACGGCGGCGATGACCACCGGCAGGTAGGCCGGCTTGCAGCCAGCCATCACGGCGTTGATGGCGATTTTTTCGACGGTGGCGCGGCCGCCCTTGGGCGGGATGCGACCGATCAACTCGTCGGCCGCCCGCGTCGTGCCGGTCAGCATGCGCTGCACGTTGCGCGGGGTGGGCGGGATCACCGGCAGGCCATCGGTCCAGCCGGATTCAAAGAGCAGTTCCATCACCTCCGTCATGTCGTCTAAGGCATTGAGTTCATGGCTTTCTGGCATCGTCGGTGACCTCGCCATGGCGGTTCATCATGCGTTCCTTCACCGCGGCCCTTTTTCAGAGGGTATGGGTCCCAGGTCTAGCGCCGAGCAGGGGTCCCCTCTCCCGCAGGGAGAGGGGGCATGCAAGCTAGCGCCCCTTGAACTGCGGGGGGCGTTTCTCGGCGAAGGCGCGCGGCCCCTCGCGGGCGTCCTCGCTGGCGCGTACCAGGGCGCCGAGGGCAGAGTACAGACGCAAAGCTTCCTCCAGCGACATCTCCAGGCCACGCCACGCCAACTCCTTGGTGACGCGAACGGCCAGCGGACCATTGGCGCAGATTTTCGCCGCCAGTTGACGGGCCGTCGGCATGAGCTCGGCGGCCGGCACCACGCGGCTGACGATGCCCAGGCGCAGGGCCTCCTGGGCGTCGATGCGCTCGCCGGTGAGAAGGAGTTCCATCGCCGCCGACAGCGGCACGGTCTTCGGGAGGCGGAGGGCGCCGTAGCCATGGAGAATGCCCCAACGCACCTCGGGACAGCCAAACGACGCGGCCTCAGAGGCGATGCGGATGTCGCAGCCCAGCGCCAGTTCCAAGCCGCCGGCCAGGCAATAGCCATTGATGGCGGCGATAATCGGTTTCCAGACCTGCAAGCGCTGGCCCAGGCGCCATTGGCGATCGGGGTCCCAGATCTCGCCGATCTTGCCGTCCTCCGCCCGTCCGTACATCTTTTTCAGATCGGCCCCGGCGGAGAAGGCCTTGTCGCCGGCGCCGGTGAGGATGGCGACCAGCAGTTGGTCATCGCGATCGAAATCCTGAAACGCCTCGACCAGTTCCTGCGAGGTCTCGCGGTCCATAGCGTTCATGGCCTCGGGCCGGTTGATGGTGATGGTGGCGATCTTGCCGTCTTTGTCGTAGTGAATGGCCATGGCTCTTCCCGTCCTCGAGCAAGGTGAGTTTCAGCTTCCCCCCTTAAAGGCATGGGCGTCAGGATCAAGTGTGAGGAAGGCGGCATCATGCCCTCTCCCCTTGGGAGAGGGACAGGGTGAGGGCGGTTCCGAGCCAGCTCAGCGCTTCGACTTCCCTCACCCCAACCCTCTCCCGAAGGGAGAGGGAGGCTTAACCTGGCCCCTAGGGCGATATAAGGCGGCGACGACGTGTGCTGGCGCTTCAGCGCGCTGTCGTGCCGATCACCCCTTTGGCTTCTAGATCCTGCAGCTCCGCCGTAGACAGATCCAGCAGTCGGCGTAACAGCTCGGCGTTATGTTCGCCCAGGTTCGGCGCCGGACGTCGCAAGCGGGGCGGGGTGCCCGTGAGGCGCGTCGAGGGGGCTGGATACGGATGCGTCCCCGCCAGCGCATGGGCGATCATCCAGAAAGCTTGCCGAAATCGCAGATGTTCATCGCTAAGCAGGTCGCGATTGGTCTGCACGGCGCCGGCGGGAATGCCCGCTTGGCGGAGCCGTGCGGCCAATGTATAGGCCTCCCAGGCCCGGGTCCGGTCGGCCACATAGCGATCGAGCAGCGCCGCATGCTTCCACCGCCCCAGGCCATGGGTGAAGCGTGCATCGCGCGTCCAGTCGGGCTCCTCCAATACCCGGCAGAACGCCGACCACTCAGCATCGCTCCGCACCGCCAGGGCGACCCAGCGATCCTCGCCGCGACATGGATAGCAGCCATGCGGCGTCCAGGCGCGGTGCCGATTGCCAACGCGGCGCTGCACGCGGCCGTTGACCGCATAATCGAGCACAGCCTCGCCGAGCATGCGGGTAATTGGTTCCCGGTGCGGAACCTGGATATGCTGTCCCCGCCCCGTTTGGCGGCGCTGACGCAGCGCCAGCAGGGTGGCCAGGGCGGCATGGAAGCCGGCCACCGGGTCGGGATAGGCGACGGCCAGGCGCAACGGCCCACGGTCGGGGTAGCCGGTCAGCTCCGACAGACCGGCGAAGGGTTCGATCATCTCGCCGAAGGCCACGAAGTCTTTGTACGGTCCCACCGTGCCGTAACCGGACATCGACACCATAATGAGGCGCGGATTTAGGGCTTGTAACACGGCATAGTCAAGGCCCAAGCTGGGCATCACGCGGGCGCTGAAATTCTCGATCACCACGTCGCTGTGCGCCGCCAGGCGCTTGAACAGATCTTTGCCCTGAGGATGCTTGAGGTCGAGGGTGAGCCCGAATTTGTTGCGGCTGAGGGAGTGAAAGAACCCGCCACGGTTGTAGGCATGGGGTCGTGTCTCATCGGGCGCCCAGGTGGAAAAGCGCGACATGTCCAGGCGGTCGCAGGCCTCGATCTTGATGACCTCGGCGCCGTAGTCGGCCAGGATCTGCGTGGCGAACGGCCCGGCCCAGGCGTGCGTGAGGTCGAGCACGCGCACGTCGGAGAGAATCCCCTCGGACGCGGCCGCCATCAGATCACCCCCTGGCCGCGCAGGCGGGCGCGCTCATGCGGGCTCAGTCCCAGCCAGCCGCCGTAGATACGATCGTTGTCCTCCCCCAAGAGCGGTGCCCGCCTGAGAGGGATTGAGGTTCCCGACATCTGAAAGGCCCGCCCGGGATAGGGCACGGCCCCTGTCGTTGGATGTTCGATGGCTTGGAAAAAATGCGTCGCGGCATATTGTGGATCGGCGAGCAGCTCTGGGATGGTACAACTCAGCCCGACGGGGATGCGCCGCTCCTGACAGGCATACATGACCTCATGGCTTGTCCGCGCCAGGAACCATGGCAGTAACCGGGCGTCAAGCTCATCGGCGTGCGCGGCACATTGTGTGCCGGTGGCAAAACGGGGATCGAGGAGGAGCTCCGGCTGATCGACCAGCAGGCACAACGCCTCCCACTGCGCCGGCGTCTGCGCCGCGAGGCCGACATAGCCGTCCCGGCAGGGGAAAATGGCCGTGGGGTGAGTGCGATGATGGCGGCTGCCAAGCCGACGCGCCACTTGCCCGAGATGGGTATAGAGGATAGGGATATTGCCCAAAATGCTGAGCAATGAATCCTGCATCGAGATCTCGACGAGCTGTCCCAGCCCCGTGCGCTGACGTGCTTCCAACGCCAGCAGCGTCGCCACCGCTGCGTTCAGCCCGGCGAGATAGTGCGCCTGTTCGCCACCCAGCTTCAGCGGGGCGCGGTCGGGGTCGCCGACGACGGCCATGACACCCCCGAGCGCCTCGACGGTGAGCTCGGTGGCAGGCCACTCGGCCGCAGGTCCGGTCAGGCCAAAGGGGCGAATCGACGTATGGATGAGGCGAGGGTGAGGCGACGTCGCCGGCAGGGGCGCCGTGGCTGCGTCGGTGATGACAACGTCGGCGTGGTGGAGGAGAGCGTCAAGCAGCCGCAGGCCGGCGCGACGGTTAGGCTGGAGCGTCACCGAGCGCTTGCCGGTATTGACGGCGAGGAAGAGCAGACTCCCCTCGGGATCGGGGTGATCGTCGGCGAAGGGGCCGCGATGCCTGGCCGCGTCGCCGGTCGGCGGCTCGACTTTGATGACTTCAGCGCCGAACTCGGCCAGCAGCTTGCCGCAGAATGGCCCCGCGACCTCCTGGGCCAATTCTAAGACATAGAGACCGTGCAGCGGGAGCGTAAGCGATGGGGCGTGTTGAGCGCTCATGGGTGTGCTGCGAGCCCCTCAGGAACGCAGGGCGAGGAATTTATCGACGCATCCAGGGCTGCAGAAAAAGTGTTCCTGACCGCGGATCCTCCGGCGGATCGCCTGGGAACGGGGGAGATAGGTTCGGCACAATGGATCCTGCACCATTTCCTCCGTCACCGTGGCGTCCATCCGCCTGTCGGCCGCAGGGCGGGAGCGGCGTTTCGGCGCTAACAAAACCTTCACGAGGTAGACGAGCGCCAGGATCAGCGCCAGGATCAGCAGCTGTCTCATTTCACGACACCTTCGTTCAGACTGCCGCTGCGGAAGCCCTGCAGGTCTAGGGTGACGAACTTAAAGCCATAGCCTTTGAGGGTCCTGGCCACCTCGGCGGCCGTGTCCCCGTCCAGGATCTTGGCGAATTCGCTGGGGGGGAGCTCAATGCGGGCGATGGGGCCATGGTGGCGGACGCGCAGGTCGCGAAAGCCCAAGCCGCGCAGGTAGGCCTCCGAGCGGTCGATCATGGCGAGCTTTTCGGGCGACACCACCATGCCGTAGGGGATGCGCGACGACAGGCAGGGCATCGCCGGTTTGTCCCAGGTGGGCAAGCCCGCCTCCCTGGATAACTCGCGGATCTCCGCCTTGGTGAGCTCGGCCTCTTTCAGTGGGCTGCGCACCCCATGCTCGACGGCCGCCTGCAGACCCGGCCGATAATCGTGCATGTCGTCGAGGTTGGACCCTTCGATGATCCAACGGATACCCTGGCGGGCGGCGAAGGTTTCGAGTTTGGTGAAGAGCTCGGTCTTGCAGTGATAGCAGCGATTGGTAGGATTGGCGACGTAGAGGGGGTTTTGCAACTCCTCGGTGTCGAGGATGATGTGGCGCGCCCCCAACGTCTCGGCGAGCTGGCGCGCCTCCTCGATCTGGCCGGTGGCGACGCTTTCGGATTTGCCGGTGACGGCAAGGGCTCGATCGCCCAATACCCGATGCGCGGCCCACAGTAAAAAGCTGCTATCGACGCCGCCCGAGAACGCTACGAGCACATCCCCCATCTCCTTCAGCAAATCTTCGAGCTTCGCCAACTTCTGATGGGCCACATCTTGGACGACGTTCACGTTTTTCCTCCCCCGGCTCGCCCTGCAAGCGAGCCCGGCCTCCCTCGGCCATAGCGCTAGGTAGCTCCTAAGGTTACGGTAGCATACTCGCTTTCGCCGTGTCAACCACCGCCCGCTGGCAAATTCCTCCGTTCCATCACGCTTGCGGCATGGTACAATCTGAAGGCATACTGCTATAGCCCATAGCCTGGACGTATTTGACAGACTCCGCCTGGTGGCATCAAGATTCATCAGAGCGCGTGCCGTGACTTACAGCTTTACATCATATTCATATATTGAAATAAAGGAGGAGAGGAGCGTGGCATCCCATGATGCACCTCGATCACCATCGGCCGCCCTACTGGAGATGGCCCAGGCTTATCGGCAATCCGCCATTCTCATCACCGCCTGCCAACTCGAGGTGTTCACCCATCTCGCCTCGGGGCCGCTGACCGCGGATGCGCTGGCACAGCGCTGCCAGGTACCGGTGCGCGGCTTACAGCGGCTGCTCAACGCCTGTGTGGTGGTGGATCTCTTGGAAAAGGAGGGGGAGAGCTATCAGAACACGCCCATCGCCGAGACCTTCCTGGTCAAGGGCAAGCCGGGCTACATGGGCAACTTCATCGCGTTCGGCCTGGAGCATTATGAGGCGTGGGGACGGCTCATCCAGGCGATTCGCGACGACCGCCCGACGAATCCTCACTCCGCCGACGCCTTGCGCACGCTGCCGCCGGAGCGCCTCCGCGGCTACGTCGAAGGCCTCTACGATCTAGGCAAGCGCTTTGCGGCGACCATCGCTGATCTGGTCGACCTGTCGCAGACCCGCCGCATGCTCGACGTGGCCGGCGGCTCCGGCATCTATGCCATCACCTTTGCACAGCGTCAGCCGCAGCTCCAGGCCACGGTGTTCGATCTGCCGCCGATCATCCCCTTCACCCAGGAGATCATCGCCCGTCACGGCATGGACGCCCAGGTCACCACGCGCCCGGGTGACTATTTTCACGACGACTTCGGCGGCGAGTACGATCTGATTTTGCTGTCGAATACGCTCCAGACCGAAGGACCGAAGACCTGCCAGATGCTCCTGCGCAAAGCGTTTGAGACGCTGGCCCCGGGCGGACAGCTCCTGGTGCACGGGGTGATGACAGATCCCGACCGCGTCAGCCCTCCGCAGCCCGCCCTCTTTCAAGTGCAAATGCTGCTGTCGTTCCCCGAGGGAGATACTCATCCTGCCGAAGAGATCTGTGCGTGGGCAGCCGACGCCGGGTTTACCGACCTCGATGCCCTCCGGCTGCCCGCCCCAGCGTTTAGTTCATTAGTCCGCGGCCGCAAGCCGGCATCATCCTGATGTGTTCCCCTATCAGAGGACGCTCTATGGCTATGCTCGACTTTTTGATGCCAACCGTGCGGGAGGTCGGCCGCTTGCTGTTAGATCGCCTCGGCCATGCCGAATCGATCCAGTTTAAGGGGCGGGCCAATCTGGTGACCGAGATGGACCGCCGCTCCGAAGAACACCTCATCCGGGCCATCCGCGCCCGATATCCCGAGCACGCCATCCTCTCCGAGGAGGCCGGGACCATCGCTGGGGGCGCCGACCAACCGGAATGGATCATCGACCCCATCGACGGCACGACCAATTACGTCCACGGCCTGCCCTATTTCTGCGTAGCCGTGGCGCGGCGTCTTGGCACCGAGCTCCAGGCCGGGCTGGTGTATCAACCCTACGTCGATGACCTCTTCTGGGCCGAGCGGGGCAGTGGCGCGTTTCTCAACGGCCGACCCTTGCGCGTCTCCACCACGCCGGTGCTCGAAGATGCGCTCCTCGCCACCGGCTTTCCCAGCGATCTCAGCCGTGCCGCCGATACCAACATCGAACACTATTTGGCCATGATGCCGAAGGCGCAGGCGATCCGCCGCCTCGGCTCGGCTTGCCTCGACCTCTGCCAAGTGGCGGCGGGGCGGCTCGACGGCTTCTGGCAGCCGGCGATGATGCTATGGGACGTGGCGCCTGGGGCGATCATCGTCGAAGAGGCCGGGGGCTGCGTGAGCGATTTCGCAGGCAATACAGGACGCTATGAGGGCAGTATCGTCGTCAGTAACGGCAAGATCCATGCAGCGTTGCTTGAGGTGCTGCGACCGCACTGAGCGCGTCGGCATATTACCCCTGTCCCAACGACACCACGCTCATCGTTGCCCTATCCTTCCCTGTGTTTTGGCAGCGGATCTCCGTCTTCGATATTTTTATGCTAACTATTCTTGACAATCTCACGCTCATGAATTATATATATGATCGTCTTCACCGGAGATCTGTTGTGGAGAGCGAGGAACTTGAAGGAGGAGGATTGCCATGGCACTGGCACGTTGGACACCGGCGCGTGACATCATGTCTGTGCGTGATGAGATGAATCGCCTGTTTAACGAGTTCTTCGGTCGAGGCGGCGGCGCCGAAGAAGGAACCTGGTTCTCAGGCGCTTGGTCGCCTCCGGTTGACATCTACGAAACCGACACGGCCCTCGTCATGAAGGCTGAGCTCCCTGGCTTCTCCAAGGACGATATCCAGATCGAATTGAAAGATAATACCTTAGTGATCAGAGGGGAGCGCAAGCGCGAGGACGAGGTGAAAGAAGGCAGCTTCCATCGCATGGAGCGCGTCTACGGGGCGTTCCAGCGCTCGTTCTTGCTGCCGACGACGGTGGATCAGGGCAAGGTGCAGGCGGTTTATAAGGATGGCGTCCTAGAGCTGCGCCTGCCCAAGGTGGAGGCGGCCCAGCCGAAGCGCATCGCCATCAGCGGCTAAGCCTGCCCCTGACAACTGCTCCTGTCTGGTCGCCCCGTGCCCCATCTGGGGCGTGGGGCGACATCGTTTCGTCCCCAGGACTGTCGATCAGTATCACACCCAGAACCCATTGGGGGAGCTGCCACCGGCTGCGGCAGTGCGATAACACGGAGGGGTGCATGGAGATCAATCGCTTTACGGAAAAGGCTCAAGAAGCGCTTAGCGCCGCGCAATCGAAAGCGGTGCGTTACAGTCATCAGCAAGTGGACGTGGAGCATCTGCTCCTGGCTTTGCTCGAACAAGAACGCGGCCTGGCAGCGTCGATTCTCACCAAGGCTGGACTCTCTCTCGATACCTTGAAACGCCGGGTCGAACAGGAACTCGACCGCCTGCCCAAGGTCTCGAGCTCGACCGGCGCCGTGGATCAGATCTACATCACCGGCCGCCTCAATCGCTTGCTCACCCAGGCCGAGGACGAGGCCAAACGCCTGAAGGACGAGTATATCTCGGTTGAGCACCTGCTGCTGGCCATGACGCAAGACGGCGGGGCGACGGGCCGTCTTTTCAAAGAGGTGGGCCTCACCCGCGACCGTCTGATGCAAGCGTTGCAGGAGGTGCGGGGCCACCAACGCGTGACCTCCCAGAATCCTGAGGCCACCTATGAAGCCCTCGAGCGCTACGGCCGCGACCTCACCCAGCTGGCGGCGCAGGGCAAGCTCGACCCGGTCATCGGCCGCGACGACGAGATCCGCCGCGTCATCCAGGTGCTCTCCCGCCGCACCAAGAACAATCCCGTCTTGATCGGCGAGCCCGGCGTCGGCAAGACCGCCATCGTCGAAGGCTTAGCCCAGCGCATCGTGCGCGGCGACGTCCCCGAAGGGCTGAAAGACAAGCGCGTCGTCGCTCTGGATATGGGCGCCCTGATCGCTGGCGCCAAGTATCGCGGCGAGTTCGAAGAGCGCCTGAAAGCCGTGCTCAAAGAGATCCAGGAGTCTGAGGGCGACATCATCCTCTTCATCGATGAGCTGCACACCGTGGTGGGCGCCGGCAAAGCCGAAGGCGCCATGGACGCCAGCAATCTGCTCAAACCCATGCTGGCACGTGGCGAGCTGCATTGCGTGGGCGCCACGACGCTGGATGAATACCGCAAGCACATCGAGAAGGACGCCGCCCTGGAGCGCCGCTTCCAGCCGGTGCTGGTCGATCAACCCTCGGTGGAGGACACGATTTCCATCTTGCGCGGGCTGAAAGAGCGCTATGAGGTGCACCACGGCGTGCGCATCAAGGATGCGGCCTTGGTGGCAGCGGCGGTGCTGTCGAATCGCTACATCTCGGATCGCTTCCTGCCCGACAAAGCCATCGACTTAGTGGACGAGGCGGCGGCCAAGCTGCGCACGGAGATCGATTCGTTGCCGTCAGAACTCGACGAAACCCTGCGCCGGGTGATGCAGCTAGAGATCGAACGTGAAGCCTTGAAGAAGGAGACCGACGCCGCCTCGCAGGAGCGCCTGGCGAAATTAGAGCACGAATTGGCCGAGCTCAAGGCCCAGGCGGATGAGCTCAAGGCGCGGTGGCAGCTGGAAAAGGAGGCGGTGCAGCGGCTGCGGGCGTTGCGCGAGCAGATCGAGCAGACCAAGATCGAGGTCGAGCAGGCGGAGCGCCAATACGATCTCAATCGCGCGGCGGAGCTGCGCTATGGTCGCTTAGCTGGGCTCGAACGCCAATTAGCGGCAGAGGAGGAACAGCTGGCTAGCAAGTCGGGCCAAGCGCGTCTGATTAAGGAGGAGGTGGACGAAGAGGACATCGCCCAGGTGGTCAGCCGTTGGACGGGCATTCCGGTGGCCAAGCTCCTGGAGGGCGAAATCCAAAAACTATTGCACCTCGGCGAGGCGCTGCATAGGCGCGTGGTCGGCCAGGACGAGGCGGTGACGGCAGTGGCCGAGGCGGTGCTGCGGTCGCGTTCCGGCCTGAAGGACCCGAACCGGCCGATCGGCAGCTTCATCTTCCTGGGGCCGACAGGCGTGGGCAAGACTGAGCTCGCGCGAGCCTTGGCCGAGTTTTTGTTCGACGACGAGCGCGCCATGATCCGCATCGATATGTCCGAATACCAGGAGCGCCACACGGTGGCTCGCCTGATCGGCGCCCCGCCGGGCTACATCGGCTTCGAGGAGGGCGGCCAGCTCACTGAGGCGGTGCGGCGACGGCCGTATGCGGTCATCCTCTTCGACGAAATCGAAAAAGCGCACTACGATGTGTTTAACCTCATGCTACAGATCCTCGACGACGGGCGCCTGACCGACGGCCATGGCCGCACGGTGGACTTTAAAAACACCCTCGTCATCATGACGTCGAACATCGGCAGCCATCGCATCCTGGAGTACCGCGGGGCCTTCGAGGGTGAGGCCTATGAGCGCATGAAGGAGGCGGTTCTCGACGAAATGCGGCATCATTTCCGGCCGGAGTTCCTGAACCGCGTCGATGAGATCATCGTGTTCCACGCCCTGTCGGAAGAGCATCTGAAGCAGATCGTCGAGATTCAGCTCGGCTGGCTGCGCAAACGTCTGGCGGATCGTCACATCCAGATCGAGCTCACCGAGGCGGCGCGCGAGTACCTGGTGCATCTGGGCTACAACCCGACGTATGGGGCGCGCCCGCTCAAGCGCGCCATTCAAAAAGAGGTCGAGACGCCGCTGGCCCGGTTGATCCTCAAAGGCGAGGTGCGCGATGGCCAGTCGGTCCTGGTGGATTACGAGGCCGACAGCGGCGTGCTGCAGTTCACCACTGTGGAAGAGGCCGTGCCCGTGGAACGCTAACCGCCGTCACACTGGAGGCAAGCGAGGCGGCATCATGTGCGATGAAGGAGACTCCATCATGCGCGATCGACCAAGACCGGCGCCCGCCGTATTTTTCTCCACCCCGGGCGCCGGTGGAGAGGTGGTGTGGCACCCGCGGGCCGACATCTACCGCACGCAGAACGGCTGGCTGGTGAAACTGGAATTAGCTGGCGTGCAGCTGGACGACATCACCGTCTGGGCGCGCGGCTCACGGCTGACGGTCAGCGGCATCCGTCGCGACCGCGTCATCGCCGAAGGCTGGAGCTGCTATGCCATGGAGATTTCCTATAGCCGCTTCGAACGCAGTATGGATCTGCCATTTGAAGTGGAAGCGTCCCGCCTCGCGGTGGAGTGCCGCGACGGGATGCTTCTGATTCACGTGGCGACGGAAGGGAACAACGCATGAACGATCAAGACATCATCTACATCCTGCCGGTGCTGCCGATCAAGAACGCTGTCCTGTTTCCTCACATGCAGATGCCGTTGTCGATCGGACGCCCGCTATCGCTGGCGGCGGTCGAGGCAGCCATGGCGGGAGAGGAAAAGCAGCTCGTCGTGGTGGCGCAGCGCGATGCAGCGGTGGATCAGCCCGGCCAGGACGACTTGTATGCCATCGGCACGCGCGCCATCATCAAGAAGATGACGCGGCCGAACAGCACCACGATAGAGCTGGTGGTCCAGGGGGTGGAACGCGTCGTCGTGCTGAAAATCGAGCAGACCACTCCCTATCTGCAAGGGCGCGTGCGGGCACTGCCGGCGCCGACGGATGGGGGTGCCGAAGTCGAAGCTTTGCACCGTGCCATCCTCGAACTCGCCGCCAAAGCCCTGGAGATCGCGCAGCCCCAGGCATCGGCGCAATTGGGGCAATTGTTGGCCAGCACCGAGGACCCTTTACGGCTGGTCTATTTGCTGGGCTCCATGCTCAACCTCGATTTGCCGAAGGAACAGTCCATCCTCGAGGCCCAGACGCGGGTCGATGCCCTGCGGCTCATGCATGGCTATCTGTCGTATGAGGTCCAGGTGCTCGAATTGCGTCAGAAGATCGCCGGGCAGGCGCAGAGCGAGATGAGCCGCGAACAGCGCGAGTACTTCCTGCGCCAGCAGCTCCGCGCCATTCAGCAGGAGCTGGGCGAGAAAAATCCGGAACAGGCGGATATCGAGCTGCTGCGCGAGCGCCTCGAAAAGGCCGACCTGCCGGAGGAGGTGCGCAAAGAGGCCGAGCGCGAGCTGACGCGCCTCGAACGCTTGCCGGCGGCGTCGCCTGAATACCATGTCATCCGCTCGTATCTGGAGTTGGTGTTGGAACTGCCATGGCGCAGGCGCAGCGACGCCGTACTCGATATCCTGCACGCGCGTCAGGTGCTCGACGAAGACCACTATAATCTGAAAGAGGTGAAGGAGCGAATCCTGGAGCACCTCGGCGTGCTGAAGCTCAACCCCGAGGCCAAGGCGCCCATCCTGTGCTTCGTCGGCCCTCCCGGTGTCGGCAAGACGTCGCTCGGGCAATCGATCGCCAGGGCGCAGGGGCGTAAGTTCGAGCGCATGAGCCTGGGCGGCATGCACGACGAAGCCGAATTGCGCGGTCATCGGCGGACGTACATCGGCGCCATGCCCGGGCGCATCATCCAGGCTATCCGGCGTGCCGGGGTCAATAATCCCGTGTTGATGCTCGACGAGGTCGATAAGCTCGGTCGGGACTTCCGCGGCGATCCGGCAGCGGCGCTGTTGGAAATCCTCGATCCGGAGCAGAATCGCGCCTTCCGCGATAACTATCTCGACCTGCCGTTCGACCTGTCGAAGGTCTTTTTCATCACCACGGCCAATACGCTGGATACCATCCCCTCGCCGCTGCGCGACCGTATGGAGATCCTGCGGCTGCCGGGGTACAGCGAGGAGGAGAAGGTCGAGATCGCCAAGCGCTACCTGATTCCGCGCCAGTTGAAGGAGACCGGCGTCACGACGGAGCAGTGCCTCATCACCGACGGGGCCTTGAAGCACCTGATCTCGCGCTACACCCGCGAGGCGGGGGTGCGGCAGCTGGAGCGTGCCATCGGCCGGCTGGCGCGCAAAACGGCGCTGTATGTGGCCGAGGGCCGCACGGAACCGATGCGCATCGCGCCGGAGGATCTACCGGAGTTGCTCGGACCAGCGCCGTTCTTCCAGGAGCAGGCGCGACGCGAGCTGCCGCCGGGGGTGGCCACTGGGCTGGCCTGGACGGAAGCCGGCGGCGATGTGCTCTATGTGGAGGCGACGCTGCTGCCGGAGGGCCGCACCCTGACGCTCACCGGGCAACTGGGCGACGTCATGCAGGAGTCGGCCAAAGCGGCGCGCAGCTATATCTGGTCGCACGCCGACGAACTGGGCCTCGATACCGCGCCGTTCCGACGCGCCGGCGTGCACATCCACGTGCCTGCCGGGGCGATTCCCAAGGATGGCCCATCGGCGGGGGTGACGATGGCGACGGCGCTGGCATCGCTGTATACGGGGTGTCCCGCTCGGAGCGACACGGCGATGACCGGTGAGATCACCCTGACCGGTCTGGTGTTGCCCATCGGCGGCGTCAAGGAGAAGGTGCTGGCGGCGCGGCGCGCCGGCATCCACCGCGTCATCCTGCCGAAGGAGAACGCGAAGGATCTGCGCGACCTGCCCGAGCACGTCCGGGCCGAGATGGAGTTCATCCTGGCCGAACGGATCGAGGATGTGCTGGCAGCAGCCATTCCGCAACTGGCCGACCGCCTGACTGTGGCGAGGGTGGGGTAAACAACGTGCTCCTCCCCTTATGGGCATAAGCGCCAGGTAAAGGCTCCCTCTCCCACCGGGAGAGGGAACGAACAACCAACCTGTATCAGCGCGCTAGGGGAAGGGAAAGAAACCGGAGACGCGATGCTCACCATCCTCGCCCTGCCACGCCCAGGCGAACCTCCCCGCGAAGTTAAAGCCGAGGAACTCCCCCCACTCCTCGGCTCTCCAGACACGACCGTCTGGATACGGTGTCTGACCCCGACCGATGCCGACCTGGCCTGGCTGCAGGACACTTTTGTCCTGCATCCCCTCACCATCGAGGATTGTCGCCACCGGAATCAGCGTCCGAAGTGCGAGCCTTACGATGGCTATGTCTTCATGGTGCTCTTCACCCTCAGCCTGGCCGAAGAATCCATCGATACCACCGAGATCCACTGCTTCCTCCTGCAGCAATGCCTGATCACCGTCGAAGACCACGATAGCCCTCCCATGGCGGCGGTCTGGCAGCGCGCCCATGCCGCGCCTGGTCCGCTGGAGCGGGGCGCGGATTTCATGTATTACACCGTCGCCGATGCCGTGGTCGATACCTACTTCGCGCTCCTGGAAACCCTGGAGGAAGGCATCGATGCCATCGAGGAACGTATCTTCAGCCCGCAACCGGGGATGATCCAAGAGTTGATTTTCAACCGGCGCAATGCCCTCATCGCCATCCGACGGGCCGTCGGGCCGATGCGGGATGTGTTTAACAGCCTCCTCAATCGCCACCTGCCAGTGATCCATGAATCCCACCTGTTGTATTTTCGCGACCTCTACGACCACACCGTCCGCGTCTATGAGATACTCGAGATGGAGCGCGAGCGGTTGTCCAACGCCATCGAAGTGCACCTGTCGCACATTTCCAACGCCCTGAACCAGGTGATGAAGCGCTTGACGGCCATTGCGACCATCTTCATGCCGCTCACCTTCCTGACCGGCGTCTTCGGGATGAATTTCGAGCTCTTGCCCTTCCGCAGCCCGGTCGCCCTCGGCGTGGCGTTGGGGAGCATGGTGCTCATTCCGGTGGCGATGTGGCTGTGGATGCGGCGCGCTCGTTGGTTCTAACGCCCTTCCCAGCCGACAAAAAAAGCTCCCCCTGCATGGCGATTTCTGCTATCGTATCTGCCATTCCTCAGCCCGTCCCGCGCGCTCGCGATGCATGCGGAGATCGGTGGCGGGTGGAGACGGAGAGCAGCATCTGGGTTCGCGTCATGCCCGAAGACGACCTCTCCTTGTGAGCCCACAAGGGGTCGAAGAACAAGAGCCATGGACAATGGGGAGTTCCCATCTAGATGTGTGGGAGGACGCCCGTGAACCAGATCAAAGTCAGCGTCATCGGGGCCTCGGGGTATGGTGGGGCGGAGACGGTGCGGTTATTGGCGACGCATCCACAGGTGCGCTTGCTGCACGTCACCGCCGAGACCAAGAAGGGGGCGGCGATGTCGAGCCTCTATCCCAACCTGCGGGGCTTTGTCGATCAGACGATGATCGAAGCCGACCTCGGCCGCATCGGCAGCGAGTCGGACGTCACCATCGTGTCGCTGCCCAGCGGCATGGCCATGCACCTCGTGCCCGAGCTGCTCAAACAGGGCAGCAAAGTCATCGACGTCGCCGCCGACTTCCGGCTGAAGCAGGCCGAGCTTTACCCGCTTTGGTATAAGGTCGCGCATACGGCTCCGGAATATCTCGCCGAGGCGGTCTACGGCTTGCCGGAACTGCATCGCGATGCCATCGTCAGGGCGCGCTTGGTGGCCAATCCCGGCTGTTATCCAGCGGCGGCGCTCCTGGCGCTGGCGCCATTGCTGCGGGCGCATAAAGTGCGCCCCCAGGGCATCGTCATCGATGCCAAGTCGGGGGTGTCCGGGGCGGGACGCGGCGGTGGCGGCGGCTTTGGGTTTTCCGAGACGAACGAGAACGTCAAGGCCTATAGCGTCGTCGGTCACAACCACACAGCGGAGATCGAACAAGAGTTGTCCGGGGTAGCAGGGGCGACGGTGCAAGTGGTCTTTACGCCGCACCTCATCCCGATGACGCGCGGTATTCTAATCACCGCCTATGCACCGCTGGCGACCGATCTTTCAGACGACGAGGCGATCGCTCTGTATCATCGCGATTACGCCCATGAGCCCTTCGTGCGCGTCCTCGACAACGTGCTGCCCGAAACCAAAGCCACCCTGGGTTCGAACTACTGCGACGTCACCGTGCGGGTGAACCAGCGCGCCGGCGTGGCCATCGCCATCGCTGCCATCGATAACCTCGGCAAAGGCGCGGCAGGACAGGCAGTGCAAAACCTCAACCTGATGTGCGGGCTGCCGGAAGAGACCGGTCTGAAGTTCCCCGGGCTCTATCCATAGATCGAGCGCCTTCTCTGCTCTGCCCTCTCCCGGCGGGAGTATAGGCGCCAGGTGAAGGCTTCCTCTCCCTCTGGGAGAGGGCTGGGGTGAGGGGAGTCAAAGCGCGGCACAGGCTCGGAGCGCCCTCACCCTGACCCTCTCCCGGCGGGAGAGGGGACTTCGTGTCTCCCTTAGCCGGGGCGTAAGGAGCTGAACCTAGCGCCCAGGCCCGGCGGGAGAGGGCGGGGTGATGGTCAGGCAGAGCCAGGGAGGGCACCGGCGATGCCTACACCGCCGGACGCCGATCTGAAACCGCTCTAGGCCGGCCCTGCCCGCACGCCGGGCAAGGCCTCGCAGGTTCCAATGGACATCACCTTTCTCGGAGCGGCCGGTACGGTAACCGGCTCCAAATACCTGGTCACCTCCGGTTCCTACAACGTGCTGGTGGATTGTGGCCTGTTCCAGGGGTTTAAACATTTACGTCTCAGGAATTGGGCGCCCTTGCCCATCGATCCCCGTCAGCTCGATGCCGTCGTCATGACCCACGCCCATATCGACCACAGCGGTTACCTCCCCCTGCTGGTGAAAAACGGCTTCGCTGGCCATGTCTATTGCACTAAAGCCACCCGCGATCTCTGCGCCATCCTCTTGCCCGACAGCGGACGCCTCCAGGAGGAAGAAGCCGAGTATGCCAACAAACTGGGTTATTCCAAGCACAAGCCGGCGCTGCCGCTGTATACCGAAGACGATGCCACACGCGCGCTGCGGCATCTGTACAGCATCGATGTCGCCGAAGAGATCGCCCTGGGCGGCGGCCTGATGCTGCGCCTCGAGCGCTCCGGCCATATTCTGGGTTCGGCCTTTGTGCTGCTGGGCCACGACGACGCTGTCCTCCTCTTCTCCGGCGATCTCGGACGCCCGCACGACCCGATGATGGTGCCGCCGTCGCCGATGCGCGCCGCAGACTATCTGGTGCTCGAATCGACCTATGGCGACCGTCTCCACGCTGCCGCCGATCCACGTCAGGCCATCGCGCAGGTCATCCTCCGCACCGTTGATCGCGGCGGTGTCATCATCGTGCCCGCCTTTGCAGTCGGGCGTACGCAGCTCCTGCTCTACTACATTCATCTTTTAACCGCCGCTGGCGCCATCCCGGACATCCCGGTCTTCCTGAATAGCCCTATGGCGGTTCATGTGACACGACTCTTCTACGCCTATCGTCAGGAGCACCGCCTGACCGCATCGGAATACGAGGCTCTGTCGAGCGTGGCGCACATCGTCAATAGCGTGGAGGAATCCAAGGCGCTGAATCGGAGGGGCGGCCCGATGCTCATCATTTCCGCCAGCGGCATGGCTACCGGCGGCCGGGTGCTGCATCATCTCAAAGCCTTCGCCCCTGATCCCCGGAATACCATCTTGTTCATCGGCTTTCAGGCGCCAGGCACCCGCGGTTGGTCGATGGTCAACGGCGCCGAAGCGGTGAAAATCCACGGCGCCTATGTGCCAGTGCGGGCGGAGGTCGTCCTTCTCGACCATCTCTCCGCCCACGCTGACGCGGCGGAGATTTTGGAATGGTTGGGGCACTTCGAGGTCCCCCCACGGCAGACCTTCCTCACTCACGGCGAACCGGCGGCGGCGGACGCGCTGCGGCACCGCATCGAGGAGCAATTGGGCTGGCCTTGTCGGGTGGCGGAGTATCTGGAGCGGGTAGTGCTGACGTGAACCGGAGCAGAATCCATGCCATATAGGTCTATACTAGGTTGACGAAAGCCACGTCGCCCCGTACATTACCCATCGTTCTTCGTCGACGACGCTTCGTCGACGACGCTCGCAGTCGTTTAAGGGTAGGGGATCTTCTTTCTATGATATCGTCACCGCAGCGGCACATCTTGGAAGGCTTGCTCTCCCAACGTATCCTGCTCATGGACGGCGCCATGGGCACGATGATCCAACGCTATCGGCTTGAGGAGACAGATTTTCGCGGCGCGCGCTTTCAGAATCATGCCCGCGACCTGCAAGGGGATATCGATCTTCTCACGCTCACCCAGCCCGACATGGTCACGGCCGTCCATCATGCATATCTGAAAGCCGGCAGCGACATCATCGAAACCAATACCTTCACCGCCACCGCCGTCTCACAAGCCGACTATGGACTGGAATCGATCGTCTACGAACTCAACGCCCAGGCCGCCAAGCTGGCCAAGCAGGCGGCGGCGGAGTGGACGGTGCGCACGCCCGATAAGCCGCGCTTCGTGGCCGGCTCGATCGGCCCAACCAATCGCACCTTGTCGCTGTCGCCGGACGTCAACAACCCGGCCTACCGCACCCTGACCTTCGACCAACTGCGCGAGGCCTATGCCGAGCAGGTGCGCGGCCTGATCGACGGCGGCGTCGATCTGCTGCTCATCGAGACCATCTTCGATACGCTCAACGCCAAAGCGGCCATCGTCGCCGTTCAGGATACGTTTGATGAGAAGGGCGTGCGGCTGCCGCTGATGATCTCGGTCACCATCACCGACCGCAGCGGCCGCACCTTGTCAGGGCAAACCGTCGAAGCCTTCTGGGTGTCCATCGCCCATGCCGAGCCGCTCATCGTCGGCATCAACTGCGCCCTGGGGGCCAGCGAGATGCGCCCGTACCTAGCCGAGCTGGCGCGCATCAGCCCGACGTACGTCAGTTGTTACCCCAATGCTGGGCTGCCCAATGCCTTTGGCGAATACGATGAACAGCCGGAGACCACGGCCAGCCTGCTGCGCGGCTTCGCCGTCGACGGCCTGGTCAACATTCTAGGCGGTTGCTGTGGTACCACACCCGAGCATATCCGCGCCATCGCCCAGGCGGTCGAAGGATTGCCACCACGCCAGCTCCCCGCTGCCGTCACCCGCTACACCCAGTTCAGTGGCTTGGAACCGTTGACCATCCGCCCGGAGAGCAACTTCATCATGATCGGCGAGCGCACCAACGTCACCGGCTCGCGTCGCTTCGCCCGGCTCATCAAAACCGGCGATTACGCAGGGGCGCTCAATCTGGCGTTGGAACAAGTGCGCGGTGGAGCCAACATCATCGACGTCAACATGGACGAGGCCATGCTCGACTCCGAGCAGGCCATGACCACCTTCTTAAACCTCTTGGCCACTGAGCCCGAGATCGCTCGCGTGCCGATCATGATCGACAGCTCCCAGTGGTCGGTGCTCGAAGCCGGGCTCAAATGCGTCCAGGGCAAAGGCATCGTCAACTCGATCAGCCTCAAAGAGGGCGAGCGGGATTTCCTCGACAAGGCCCGTCGTGTCAAGCGCTACGGCGCTGGCGTGGTGGTGATGGCCTTCGACGAGCAAGGCCAGGCGGAAACCGTCGAACGCAAGGTGGAGATCTGCCAGCGCGCTTACAAGCTGTTGACCGAGAATGTCGGCTTTGACCCACACGATATCATCTTCGATCCTAACATCCTGGCCATCGCCACCGGCATCGAAGCGCATAACCGCTTCGCCATCAATTTCATCGAGGCCACGAAAATCATCAAGCAGACCTGTCCCGGCGCCAAGGTCAGCGGCGGCGTCAGCAATCTGTCCTTCTCCTTCCGCGGTAACGATGCGGTGCGCGAGGCCATCCACGCCGCCTTTCTCTATCATGCCATTCGCGCGGGCATGGACATGGGCATCGTCAACGCGGGCCAACTGGTGATTTACGAGGAGATCCCCAAGGATCTGCTCGAACACGTCGAAGACCTGCTGTTCGACCGTCGGCCGGATGCCACCGAACGCATGATCGCCTTCGCCGAGACCGTCAAAGGCGAGGGCCAGAAGCGGGAGGTCGACCTCGCCTGGCGCGCGACCGGCGTCGAAGAGCGTCTATCCTACGCCTTGGTAAAGGGGATGGAGGATTTCCTCGAGGCCGATCTCGAAGAGGCGCGGCGGCAGTATGCTCGTCCCCTGGAAATTATCGAAGGGCCGCTCATGCAGGGTATGCAGATCGTCGGCGATCTCTTTGGCGCTGGCAAGATGTTCCTGCCGCAGGTGGTGAAGAGCGCTCGCGCCATGAAAAAGGCGGTGGCATACCTCCTGCCCTACATGCAGGCCGAAGATCGAGCCTCACTTCTTGATCACCAGCCGTCGGTGTCTACGCAGGGGACCGTCGTCCTGGCCACCGTCAAAGGGGATGTCCACGACATCGGCAAGAACATCGTCGGCGTCGTGCTGGGCTGCAATAACTACAAGGTTATCGACCTCGGCGTCATGGTCCCCTGCGACAAGATCTTACAGACGGCGCTCGATGAGCAGGCCGACATCATCGGACTGAGCGGGTTGATCACCCCTTCCCTCGATGAGATGGTCTTCGTCGCCAAGGAAATGGCGCGTCGTGGCTTCACCAAGCCGCTGCTGATCGGCGGCGCCACCACGAGCGCCCAGCACACCGCGGTGAAGATCGCCCCGCAGTACGGCGGCAGCACGGTGCACGTCCTCGACGCCTCGCGAGCCGTGGGCGTCGTATCAAACCTGCTGGACGTCAAACAGCGGGAGCATTTCGATCACCGCAACCGGGCGGAGCAGGAGCGCCTGCGCGCTGTCTACGGTAAGCGACGCGAATCGACCCTGGTGCCATATGCGACCGCCCTGGCCAATCGCCTGAGGATCGACTGGCGAAGAGAAGACCTCCCGACCCCGGCTTTCATCGGCCGTCGCGTGGTCGACGACGTGCCGCTGGCGGAGATCGCCTCGTATATCGACTGGACATTTTTGTTCGTGGCTTGGGAACTCAAGGGCAAATTCCCGCACATCCTGGAGCATCCCAAGTACGGGGAGGCGGCCCGAGAGCTGTATGGCAACGCCACACACTTGTTGCGTCGGATCATCGACGAGCGCTGGCTGACAGCCCGCGGCGTGTACGGCTTTTGGCCAGCCAATAGCGACGGCGACGACCTCATCCTCTATGCCGACGAGCGGGGCACCCAGGAGCTGGTGCGCTTCCATATGCTGCGACAGCAGGAGACGCATGACGACGGTCGGCCGTATCTCTCCCTGGCCGATTTCATCGCCCCGGTCGGCAGCGGTCTGGCCGACTACCTGGGAGGGTTTGCCGTTACTGCTGGTCTCGGAGCTGACGAGCTGGTGCAGCGCTTCGAGCGCCAGCACGACGACTACAACGCCATCATGGTCAAAGCCCTGGCCGATCGCCTGGCCGAGGCTTTTGCCGAGTACTTGCATCAGCGGGTGCGGCGCGAGTGGGGCTACGGTCGTGATGAACACCTCAGCCTTGAAGACCTCATCGCTGAAAAGTACCGTGGCATTCGACCTGCCCTGGGCTATCCAGCCTGCCCGGATCACAGCGAGAAATTCATCCTGTTTGACCTGCTTCAGGCTCCAGCGGTTGGGATTCACCTCACCGACAGCGGCGCCATGTTGCCACCGGCGAGCGTCAGCGGTCTCTACTTCGCCCATCCGCAGGCGCGGTACTTCAGCGTCGGACGCGTCGATCGCGATCAGGTGACGTCGTACGCCCAGCGCAAAAACATGCAGTTGGCAGAGGTGGAAAAGTGGCTGGCCCCGAATCTGGGTTATATGGCTTCAGCCTAACCCTCTCCTTCACCGCACGGCCGTTCAGCGCACGACCACCTGCGGCTCAGCAAGAGCGTCTTGGATCCAGACGCGGGTATATGACAGGAGGTCGTCGGGCAGGAACTCGGGCGAGAACCACCCCCACTCAAGCCCCTCCGCAGAGCCCTGTAGCGTTCCCGCTTCGACCCGACAGCAGAACACGCAGGTGACGAAGTGCACCGCGCGGCCGTCGGGGTAATGCACGATCTGGTAAGTGGGGTCGGAGTAGATCCCCACCAGGCGCTCGATCGTCACCGTGAGCCCGGTTTCTTCGCGCACTTCGCGATGCAGGCTGGCGACGAGGTCTTCTCCCGGCTCGACGGCGCCGCTCGGCGGTGCCCAGCCGCCGCCGACGCGCCGACGATGCAACAGGATGCGGCCCAGAGCATCGCGGATGACGGCGGCGACGCCGGGGCGAATGCTTAACGCAGCCGGCTGCGCCATAGAAGCCGCCTTTCTGTCATACTAGCATGCTGCGTGGGGCACCGGTCGCTGGCGCCGTCGTCCAACACGAAGCCAGTAATCAATCCCTCGGAAATGAAGGTGGGAAACTCGACCTTCTCGAGGTCATGCCACGTGATCTCTGGCATCTTTGTCGCAGTCTCCATGTGGTCTACCATCGCGCCGAGTGGTCGGTCAGAAAGCGTTGTACGATGACGCGATACGCCGGGCGATAGGCCTGGCGGTACCTCTTGGAATGATGCACGGCCGGGAACGCTTGGGCCTGCATCGCCGCGAAAAAGCGCCGTAACTCGTCGAGGGCAAAGGGTAGCAGCCCCACGGCCGCCATCGCCGCCTGAAAGATCAGCTTGTAGAGGTCTTGCACAGCCATCTGCGGATAGCGACGGAGATGGGTAGTCAGCCTGCGACAGAAGGCGCTCTCCCGACGCTCCATCGACCTCCTCATGCCGCCAGCCCATCATGCCGCCAGCCCATAGGTGCCAAGTTCAGCGCGAAGGCGCGCTGGGAGAAGGGAGAAGAGTTCGAACAGAAAGGTTATGCCTCGCTATTCCCCTGATCCTGGCGCCTGTGTGTTTCCAGCTTCTGCACGTTCCAAGCGACAACGTCTAATCGGCGCGCGAAGTGGAGCACTGGCTCCTGCGGCGGCAGCGCGAGGCCCAATGGCTGCGTCATCGTGTTGCGCCTGATCTCTGCTACGGCGCTTTGGAGCGGCCAAGGGGCATGATGGATCTCGCCATACCCTGGCCGCCCACGCCGATCCACACGATAGAGGCAGTAACGCTCCGTCAACCAGTGCTCCAGCGTGCCTGGGGATGCCTGATACACCGCTCCGAGAGGTCGATAGGTCGCCTCGAATTCGGCCGGCGGCGCGCCTCGGTGCGTACGGAGGCTCTGATAATGCAGGCGTTCTCCGTCGGCCTGCACCGTCATACGTGCCTCGTAGTAGGGTAGGCCATACCATAGCCGGGCCAGGCACACGGCCAGGCGATTCATCGCGTCCAAGCTGAAAAACCACACGCCACTGCGGCCGGGGCTCTTCACGTAGGTGCGCACATTGAGCTCGGGAAAGGCCATGCTACAGCGCTCGGGCAGATAGCGTAGGCGCACACCGCTCATGGTAAACGGCACGATGCCGATCCAAGCCCAGCCCTCATAGGTCTCCAGTTCGAGGCTGGGAGGGATCAGCGGGCGCAGCACTTCCGGCCGCACGGGCCAGTGCGCAAACAGCACGTCATGCCAACGCATGGCCATGACCCAAGGACTCTGCGGCAATGGCCAGGGACAGTGTACCGTCTGCTCAAGAGCCTTCATGATGCAGGGGAGAGGGCATGATCAAGAGCCCCCCTTATGGCCGTCCGAGGACTTTCAACGCCTGCGCTACCACATTGGCGACACTGAACCCTAGGTTGTTCATCGCCACCGACCCCGGCGCTGAGGCGCCAAAGCGCGTCAGTCCGAGCACCCTGCCCTCGGGACCGACGTAATAATGCCAGCCCTGCGGCACTCCAGCCTCGATGGCCAGGCGTTTGCGGATGGCTGGCGGCAAGACCTCCTCCTGGTAGGCTTTGGGCTGCTCCTCGAAGAGTTCCCAGCTGGGCATGCTCACTACGCGTGCTTGCACGCCCTGCTGCCCCAACTGCTGCCGAGCCTCCACCGCCAGCGCTACCTCTGAGCCGCTGGCGATGAGGATGATGTCGGGCATCCCACCTGGCGCCTCCGCCAGGATGTAGGCGCCGCGCTCGAGCCCGTCGGCCGCGGCCATTTCGGTGCGATCGAAGATCGGCAGGTTCTGTCGCGTCAGCGCCAAGGCCACCGGGCCATGCCGATGTTGCAGCGCCACCCGCCACGCCACCGCCGTCTCGTTGGCGTCGGCAGGGCGGATGACGGTGAGATGGGGGATGGCCCGCAAGGCCGCCAGGTGCTCGATGGGCTGGTGCGTCGGCCCATCCTCGCCGAGGCCGACGCTGTCGTGGGTGAAGACGTAAATCACCGGCAATTCTGATAACGCGGCCAAGCGAATGGCCGGCCGCATGTAGTCCGAAAAAATCAGGAACGTGCCGCCATAGGGGATGACGCCGCCGTGCAGGGCCATGCCATTCAGGATGGACCCCATGGCGTGCTCGCGCACCCCGAAATGGAGGTTGCGCCCGGTGCGATTCTTGGCGTCGAACTCCCCGGCCCCGCGCAGATAGGTGTTGTTCGATGGCGTCAGGTCGGCCGAGCCGCCGATCAGCGTGGGGAGGACCGGAGCGACGGCGTTGAGCACGCGTCCAGAGGCGACGCGCGTCGCCATGGCGCCGTCTTTGGGGGTGAACGTCGGCAAATGCGCTTGCCACCCCGGTGGCAAGTCTCGCCGCATGGCCCGCTGCCACTCCTCTGCCAGCTCGGGAAATTCCTTGGCGTAGGCCGCAAAGCCGGCTTGCCACTCCGCCTCCCAGGCTCGGCCGCGCTCTATCGCTTGGCGAAACACCGCCAACGCCTCGTCCGGGATGTAAAACGGCGGCTCCTGCGGCCAGCCCAAAAACTCCTTGGTGCGCTTGACCTCTTCAGGGCCGAGCGGCGCGCCGTGGGCCTCCGCCGTGTCCTGCTTGCCGGGACTGCCGTAGGCGATGTGGGTCCGTACCATGATCAACGATGGCCGCACCCGTTCCGCCTGCGCCGCCTTGATGGCGGCCTCGATGGCCGGCAGATCGTTGCCGTCGTCCACCTCCTGGACATGCCAGCCGTAGGCCTCGAAGCGCTGGCCCACGCGTTCGGTGAAGGCCAAGTCGGTGGGGCCGTCGATGGAAATGCCGTTATCGTCGTAGAGATAGATTAGCTTGCCCAGTTGCAGATGGCCAGCCAGCGACGCCGCTTCGGAGGCCACGCCTTCCATGAGGTCGCCGTCGCTGACGATGGCATAGGTATAATGATCGACGATGGTGTGACCGGGACGGTTGAAACGCTCGGCCAGGAAGGCTTCGGCGATGGCCATGCCGACGCCGTTGGCAAACCCCTGTCCTAAGGGCCCAGTGGTGGTCTCGACGCCCGGCGTCAGGCGGTACTCCGGATGGCCAGGGGTACGGCTGCCCCACTGACGGAAGCGTTTCAACTCGTCCAGGGGCAGGTCGTACCCCGTGAGGTGGAGCAAGCTGTACAGTAGCATCGAGCCATGTCCGGCGGACAAGACAAAGCGATCGCGGTTCGGCCATTGCGGGGTCATTGGGTGATGTCTGAGAAAGCGCGTCCACAGGATATAGGCCATGGGCGCGGCCCCCATGGGCATGCCCGGGTGGCCGGATTTGGCCTGTTCCACCGCATCGACGGCTAACATGCGGATGGTGTTCACACATAATTGATCGAGCTTGGCCTGATCCACCGTCACCTGCCCTCCATTTCATGGGTGTCGTCTGCGCATCGCAGGCGAGCCGGCAGCACCGGCATACCGCGGGTTCGCCCGCGTTAAGGGGTTGTCCGCATTTCGCCGTCAATATACGCACCTTTCGCCAGCGAGGCAAACGGGAAACCGCCCGATCGCCTCCGCCCCCACATCGGCTTTCTATGTCCCCTCTCCTTTCAGGCAGAGGCGCCCGACTCAGGCCCCCTCTCCCTCCGGGAGAGGGCAGGGGTGAGGGAAGCCCAAGCGCTGAGCCGGCTCGGCACCGCTCTCACCTTGCCCCTCTCCTACAGGGAGAGGGAGTGGTGACCCCCTGCTGATGGTGTCTGGGGCCTGATCCTGGAGCTTACGTCGTCGATGGGGA
>Ga0209172_10001940_pt1 | contig 39940 bp, 29 predicted proteins | sample LarsenN4metaG_FD_184113 | JGI IMG/M metagenome (GOLD analysis project Ga0209172, IMG submission 184113) | Hot spring sediment bacterial and archeal communities from British Columbia, Canada, to study Microbial Dark Matter (Phase II) - Larsen... ... | reverse complement strand
TTGCTGTACATCTTGGGTTGCTGCCTGACGGGCACTATCAGCAAGGCTGACCGCCACGGCTGTACATCTTAGGTTGCTGTTCGCGCACTATCAGCAACCTGACAGGTTGCTGTACATCTTAGGTTGCTGCCTGACGGGCACTATCAGCAAGGCTGACCGCCACGGCTGTACATCGCGCCCATTTTCGTCATTTCTGGGCGTCGCCTGAGACCGTCTGAAAAACTCCTCACTCGTCACTTATCGCCTTTCAGCCCCCTTGCACGAGCGTGAGGAGTGTCAATACTTTACTGGATCGATCCCGCTCATTACAACTTCGCCTTCCGCTGTGACTATGACCTCGGCGGGAGGCACCGATTGCAAATCATCCATTGTGTAGCGATTGGTGAGAAGGTGCACAGTCTTATTCGCTGAGCCACGCAGCCCGTGAGCAAGGCGCTGAGAAGCATCGTAGCGCCCCGCAATCAGAACATCGATGCATGAAAGCAACTCTTCAACATCAAGCATTCGTTGAACTTCCTCCCAGGTGTAACCAGTAAACAGCAAGATTGAAAGCGAGGTTTGCTGTCGCGCCAATCGCAACAGGGTAAGCAGGGGCCCCCGCTGCTGAAGCGGCTCGCCGCCGCTGATAGTGATGCCTTCAATGGTACCTTCAAGAGAGATGATGCGCTGAAATAGGTCTTTCACCGGCGCAAGCTCTCCGCCAAGGAATGAGTGTGTCTCTGGATTAAAGCAACCGGGGCATCCGAGCGAGCACCCTTGCACCCAGATCACTGCTCGCGCGCCCGGGCCGTTAGCGCGGCTCAGTGGAAGAAATTGATGAATCCGCAAAATCTCGTTGCCGATCTGATCCATCATTTATCATCTCGTCTGTTGCAGATGCTCCTGTAGTTGCTCTTGCACTGTTTCGTAGGCTTCCGGAGTCATTTCCCGCGCCTCGATCTGGCCGCCGAGGGCATCCTCAAGCTCTTTAGTCAGGTCAAGGCAATCTGTCCCCTTGACTCCGCGTACTTCGATGCGCACCTGTCCGTCTTTCTCGATGAAGAGATCAATTTCCTGAAGCTCCATCTTTAATTCTCCTCTCTAAAAGTGCAATAGCCCTCAATGAAGATTCTCATAAGGCGACTCCCTCGATCTACACTGTACGCCGCAGAATCAGGTGAATCCGCCCATCTTTCTGTGATTCTTCGGTTACAAGCGTGAAGCCCTGCTGTTCCAGCTTCGCTCGCGCTGCGCGGTAAGCATAACGCTGCGTCACCTGCTGAAGAAACTGTTTTTGATTGATGCCGCGAACGCCCCACCAATCGGCAACAACTTCATAAGCATTATCCACTTTGCGGAAGCCTATATCGTAACTGAACCCCTTAGTGGCGACTTTGATCTCTACTGCAATGTGATTACCACCAAAGCCGCGAATCTTGAGATCGCCTTCTTCACAAGTGTAGCCCAGGTCCCGAAGCGCCTGCACCAGGTACTGCTTCTCGACCATCTGAGTCTTGATGCGAGTGAAATGTGACACTGTTTTCAATCTCCTCTCTTCGCGCTGTAATTGCGCTCAGGGTTATTGTCTACTACTCATCCACTTGTCTGGACGAGTTTCTATCAAGCCTCATTGTAAATTAACATTCAGTCAAGTAGAAGAAAGAAAGGAGAGAGAGTCTAAAAGATGGCGGGAATTGTTACGACTTCGATAAACAAGAATTAACCACCGCAGACACGGAGCAACTGAGAAAGATCAACTGACGTTCTACGTTCGATCTTTAGCGTAGAACGCGGAACGTAGAACGTTTATGCCTGGGCTACTAATCTCTTTTGATAATCGGCAACCTTGGCGTAATCCACGAACTGCACGCCTACATCAAAGAGCGTACTTCCATCTTTCTCTATCGGCATTACTCTTATGACTTCGGCGTACAGGTTGCGACTGATCTGCGATTTCACCTGAAATGTGATGATGAGCATTTCACCTACACGGGGCTGCATCTCCGAGGTGAACCGCATTCCACTGCGTGAAAGGTTGCAGACGGCGACCGGATGAGCATCCCAGTTGCCTGAGCAGAGCGCCTCTTTCAATATGAAGACATTACATAGGATCTCCACTTGATGGCGGGCAAATTGACGACGCTCCGGGCCGGGCAGTTCCGACCCGGAAGTGTTCGATTGCCTCGAACCATTCTTTGATTCCTCCTCTTTTTTTTCTAGCTCATGAATCTTATCCTCAATGAACTTCCTCGCTTCATAAAGCTGGTCGGCCGAAAGCTTTTGCAGTCCTTGCTTCCAATCTTCCATTTCTTCCATTATCGTTCACTCCCAAAAGAGAAAGGCTGACCGGATAAGAGTCAGCCTCACGTGCCTCGCTTTCACTTCGGCAACCACACTGCCATAGGAGTTTGTAGGAGAAAGGAGATTGAGAGATGAAGAATGGGCCGGGCAATAACGACGATCCGGCTATCTCTTTACAACCCCTCTTCTCCTTAGACCCCTTTAGGCTGACGGCTTTGCGTCCCGCGCTTTCGCTGCGGTTTGCTCTTATCGGTGAAACCTGAATCGCAATTTTCGCCCTCGCTCGGTTCACATATCTTGAGCCAGAGGCGCTGTCAGCTAATCGCAATAACTATACCGCAGCCTCAATCTATCGCCGGTTTTGATTTAACCCTTGTAGATATTAGGTATTCTGCTTATAAGGATAAACCTCTTCGGATGCGGATAAGGATTTACTCAGGGGCGGATTGACCCACCTTGGTAGGGCATCCTGCCCCATTTGATCTGAGACGAAGTGGCAACAGGATTGAGCATGCGAAGCGCCTGATTGCTTGACAAAGAGCCGGGCTATGAAATATGAACAATGATGAGGGCAACAAACGGGGCAGCCTGAACTTCAAAAGGAAATGACCGACGCCCCGATCCTCAACAATATTGAAAGATAGGGACGGTGAGTTATAACTGAAGACTATGCAGAAGAGAGAGATTACCCTGGGGCACAGTCCCGACGCCGATGACGCCTTCATGTTTTATGCTCTGGCTAAAGAGAAGCTGGATACCGGCGAGCTGAAATTCACCAACATCCTTCAAGACATTGAGACGCTGAATCGTCGGGCGATGAACGAAGAGCTTGATATTACCGCCATCTCAATCCATGCTTACGCCTACGTTTCCGACAAATATGCATTGCTTCCTTGCGGCGCGAGCATAGGAGATCGCTACGGGCCAATGGTTGTGGCAAAGGGGGACTTTGACGCTGCTGACCTGGCAAAGAAGATAGCTGTGCCCGGCGCGATGACCACGGCATTTTTAGCTCTCAAGCTGTTCCTTAAAGATTTCAACTACACAGTTATTCCTTTTGATCAGATCATGCAGAGAGTCGCCGACGGCGAATTTGATGCCGGGCTCATTATTCACGAAGGGCAGCTCACCTACTCTAATCTCGGCTTGCGCAAAGTTATTGATCTGGGTCAATGGTGGTATGAAGAGACCGGATTGCCGCTGCCTCTGGGCGCAAACGCTGTGCGCCGCAAGCTGGGCGATGAGTTGATGAAAAGGAGCGCCAGGATATTGAAAGAGAGCATAGAATATGGCCTCTCTCATCGTGAAGAGGCTATCGCCTATGCGATGAATTATGCCCGCGATATGGACAGGGCGCTGGCCGATAAGTTTGTTGGAATGTATGTTAATGATTATACGCTCGATTTTGGCGAGCGCGGTCGCCGAGCAGTGAGCACGCTACTTGAGCGCGCATATCAGGAAGGAGTAATAAGCCACACGGTTGAAGTTGATTTTGTAGACTGACCTCTGCTCTTCCTCGTCCATTCCGATTGCTGAAGCTATCCGCTGAGCAAACGCAATCTAAAGAAAAAATTATTTGGAGGATGAGCTTTAAGTGCGTACCTGTTGTATATTCACCCACACGAAGAACCCGTTAAGACCTGTCGATGTTGTCACCATCTTTTACCTGATGGTGATCAATATTCTGATAATTATTTTCCGTGAGAATTTGCCGCAGTATCAATGGTTCCTGGCAGTCCACTTTTTAATCATTGGACTGATAGTGCTGATTACTGTAGTCCGATGGTGTAGTCAATCGAAGCTGCTCAAATTTATACACTACTGGTATCCATACGTGTTATTTGGGCTATTCTTTGAGGAGATCCACTACACCGTGTTTATGATCTTTCCCGGGTGGTTCGACCACATACCGATAAAGATTGATTACGCCCTCTTCGGCGTCCATCCTACGGTATGGCTGGAACAGTTCAGCAATGTATGGCTCAATGACTATCTTCAATTTGCCTATACTTTCTACTTAATTCTGCTGCCTGTTTTAGGTGGAGCCCTGTACCGGCGCGGAGATTGGCAAGGTTTTGACAGACTGATGCTGAGCGCCGCTATTACCTACTATCTCTGCTACATTATCTTTATTCTGTTTCCCATTGAGGGGCCCTATCACACGTTGCAGCACTTGCAGCGAGTCGAGCTTGAAGGGTGGATCTTTACCGATTTGATTAATTTCATTGAGAAGCACGGGCGAGTGCATGGAGGTGCGCTGCCGAGCACGCATGTAGCTGCTTCGCTGGTAGTCTTGATCTGCGCTTACAAATATCATCGGAAGATCTACTATGCGATTTTGCCGATAGTCCTGAGCCTGTTTGTTGCTACTGTTTATGGGCGCTATCATTACGTGACCGATGTCATAACCGGGCTGGGGATGGGATGGATAGGCTGCTGGCTTGGGCATAAGCTCTATAGCTTCTGGGAGAGGCGCATAGGTCAATTTGAGATTTCCGATGGCAAATCTCAAATTGATAGGCAATTGATCTCCAGATCGAGATTTGGTCACACTAGTAGCGAGGCGAGCGCCGGAGATTAATGTCCGGAGTTCAGAGTTCAGCATGCAATAGTCTGAAAGCTGAACTCTGAACTTGAAGTCACGCTGGGAGTTCACGCTTTAGCGTGCAACAGATTGGAGGCTGAACTCTGAATTTAAATCGCCTGGCACTGATTCTTTATGTTAACTCAAAGTTTCTCCTGCGTTGCGCAAACGGCGTGAAGAACTCTTCATGTAACACTGCTTGCAGAAAGCTCATTAAAAGTTAAATCTGAGGCTCACCTCAACCCGGCGCGGCCTTCCGGTGCGACTGGCAATGCCGAAGAAAGGCGATGTAATCACTCCGCTGAATCCACTCAGGTTCACGTTGTTGAAGAGGTTGGATGCATTTATGCTGATGGTGAAGTTGTAACGGAAGTCATTGCCGCCTTCTTCGCGCCCGCCTCGACCGCCGAAGTCGCCGCGCCCACCGCCCGGGCCTCCGGGGCCGCCGCGTAGGCCCCCCGGCCCGCCTGGGCCGCGACCTCCAGCAAAGTCTCCTCCACCGCCTCTATTTGCCCCAAAATCTCCTCCACGATCGCCTGAATTGTTGCCGCGCCCGCCGGCCGCTTGTCCATCCCTTCGATTGGCTCCAGGCCCATCCTGCCGTCCGCCTCTGCCGCCATCTGACCGCCGCGCCGGGGCCCCAAATCCAAACGTTTTGCTCAAGGTCAGATCAACGTTGAAAAAGCCGGCCCCCTCAGCCGCATTGCGCTCAATTATTCTGTCGCCTGGCTGAGGATTAGGATCCAGCGCCCCAAAAGGAGTGATTATCGCTCCCGGCCTGGATGGATCGACTATTGCCGGTCTGTCGGAGAATGAGGTATCGCGATTGTTGTCTCGTCCAGTTGTGATGTTGTATGGCGCAGCAGAACTGAAGCTGATGCGCGGAGCCAGCCTCACACGCCACGGCAAATCGATAGTGCTTCCAATAGAGAGCCTGTGGCGTGAATCATTCGAAGCTCGCCCCCACTCGGCATCCAGGTCATAAGAATTGGCCGGCATTCCCTCAGCATTAGTGCGACTGGAGGCAATAGCATAGTTGCCGAAGAAAGTGAGGTTCCTGCCCATCCGTCGATTGAAATTGAAGCGCAATTCGTGGCGAACAGATTCGCCGACCGTCTCATATTCCAGTATCGGCCCCTTATCGGGAAAAGGCAGAGCGAGGCTGCCGGGCAGCGGAGCATTAATATTACGCGAGCGCAGCAGGTGTACCCCACGATGGAACCGGTAGCTGATGCCGGCCATAATCCCTTTGGGAAGCTGGCGATCAAGCTCTATTGAACTCATAATCGAGTATGGCGCCTTCACCCCCGGATCAATAGTTCGCAATGCGTTGGATCTTACAGTCGCAGGAGCCAGCAGCTCGTCGATATTTCCAGGCAGATCAAAAAAGAAGAATGGCGGTGATTGAACGATGAACTGTCGCTGGCGACCGCTGCTATTGCGCAAGACATTGAGTATTGTGCCGGACGAGAAGCGATCGTAGAAAATCCCAAAGCCCCCGCGCAACGCCATGCGGCGACCGCCTCCCGGCGCCCAGGCAAAAGCGATGCGCGGCGCAAAGTTGAGTTTATCTCTGAGATTGGTTTGAAATTCGTGTCTGAGCCCCAGCGAGACGGTCAGATCAGGGCGGAGCTTCCAATCATCGCTTAAAAAGTACGAGAACTCCCACTGATTGACCGAAGCGAATGGGTCCCCTCTGGTGATGCTGAATTGAGCCGGTCGCGCTCCACTAACTCCCAGCAAGACATCGCGGTACTGGTCTATGCTTGAAAAGGTGAATGTGCCCCGGTAATTCGACATTCCCAGATCCGCTTCTCTGTTGCCTTCGATGGTCAATCCCAATCGGGCATTGTGATTGCCCTTGTTAAGCGAGAAGACCTCGGCAAACTCAAGCTCATCTTCTATCTGTTCCGATAAGAAAGATTGCTGATTGCCTCCGGCAGTGAAAGCATCGAGCACGTTGATGGCGGTTTTGTTAGTGAGCGCGTTGCTGCCGGAGCGTTCGCGTTCTACCCGCAAGCGTAGTTCATTAACTGCCTGCTCGCCCAGGATGGTTGTTTGAGTAATTCTCAGACTGCGGGATAGCGAATGGTTTAACGCAGCATGTTCCGGCAAATTGAAGCCGCCTACATCTTGATTCTGTCGATTGCGCGAGTTATAGCCGAAGCGAATGCCAAGCGTCTTGTTGGGAGATAGCAAATAGTCTGTGCGCAATGACATATTAAGTTGGCGGGTCGGCGTCAGCACAGTAGTAGCAAATGGAATCACCTGAAAACTCGACGGGTCCAGTATGCGCGCATTGACCACTTCATTTTCATCTTCTTCTCTGCGGCCGCCTTCGACAAAGAATGATGCCCGTTTGCGGATCAGGGGCCCGCTCAGATGAAAGTTGTAATTGCGGATTTGGAGAGGAGCGCGCGTCGGCGCAGACGCCTGTCTGGCATTGAGCGATTCGTCATTGAAGCGAAATGAGTAGCCGCCGCGGAAATTGTCTGTGCCTGGCCTGGTAATTATCTCTATGCGGTTAAATCCCCCTTCACTGTGCTCGGCGGAAAAGGGGCTGCTATTTATCCGTATCTGAAATATCGCCTCTTTAGGAGGTATGCGCCCGCGTTCGCGGAAGCCATCAACAATGACCTGAGCATTATCGGCGCCGGCCATCTGTCGCAATGTCTGAAGCAGCTCATCAGGGTCGTCGGGCAGAGCTTCAAGGTCCCGCTCTCTCAAGACCATAGCAGAAGCGTTATTGCTCGGGTCTAGCGACACCTCATTAGTTTCATCTCTCACCGTCACCTCGGCGCTCAGAACCACGCCCAGCTTGATCTGAAGCGGATCGGGTTGCTTTGCGCCTATTACCAGATCGTCCTTTTGATAAGTGGCGAAGCCTTGCGATTCAACGATGAGCGTATAGGTTCCGGGCTTGACTTCTTTGAACTGAAATCTGCCCTGGCTATCGGTCTTCATCTGCTGCTGGTTCCCGGCTTTATCTATGAGTGTGACTTCAGCCCCTTCAATAACTGCGCCGGTTTCATCAATAACCAGCCCCCGCAATCCGTCCCCGGCAGCTCTTGACGTTTGGGCCGCAACCAAGCTGCATGAGCCTATCAATAGAAGAATAGCAATGTAGCGCAATCCCAGTAGCAGAAGAGACATGCTACGCTCTGCCATTGAATTACTCCTCTCAATGCAAATTTCCTCTCGCATGCATGACGACGCAATGAATTCTCTCGTTTCAATCTTTTTCCCGGTGAGTTGCAGACGATCGGCCTGGGGGCGCCTCTCATCAGCGGAGCGGCCTCTCGTCGCGGGCGCCGTCTGAGCCGCCCCGCTGCCGCGGCGCTCCCGAAGTATTTTCTGAGCAGGATCTTGCCATAGAGGCAACGGGACGCCAAGTCAGTCTTTTCCTTTGACATTGCCCACTAAAATACGTACTCTATCCCTATCGCTAGGTTGCCGATGGTCTTGCCTTAGAGATTCCTTATTGAGGATGTCAACATGGTAGACAATAAACCGGAGAATTTGGTGGAGCTGCTGAAGCTCGCTGTGCAGCGTTATAAAAAAGCGGAAGCATTCAAGTACAAACAAGATGGTAAATGGGTAGCAGCCTCTTCGGAAGAGTTCTACTCTAGAGTCAAGAATGTGGCCCTTGGCCTTCACCAACTGGGAGTGAGCAAAGGCGATCATGTGGCGCTGCTGGGCGAGACGAGCCTGCTATGGTCGCTGACCGATTACGCCATACTCTCAAATGGCGCAGTCAACATTCCTATCTATCCGACGCAGGCATCGCATCAGGTCGAATACATCCTGCGCGAATCGCAGCCCAGAGCTATCTTCGTGTTGCAAGGCAAACAGCTCGATCGCCTGCGCTCTGTGCTTGAGCGTTTCCCTGATTTGAAGGTGATCACTCCTGAACCCGGCGATGGCCCGTTTATCAAGTACGCGGAGCTGGAATCGTCAGGCGCAAAGCTCAACAGCGAGAAGCCGCATCTCTATGACGAAATTTCCTCTCAGATTCAGCCATCCGATCTGGCGTCTGTCATCTACACTTCAGGAACAACAGGCGAGCCGAAAGGAGTGATGCTCACTCATCACAACATCACCTTCAATGTTATTCAGGGCGGGCTCACTATCAGGACCGATGAGAATGACGTTGCGCTGACGTTTCTTCCTCTGTCACATATCTTCGAGCGAATGGTGCTCTATCTATATACTCACTTCGGCACGACTATATGTTATGCCGAGAGTATTGAAGCGGTGCCGCAGAACCTGCGCGAAGTCAGGCCGACAATCATGACCGCTGTGCCACGTCTATTTGAGAAGATCTATGACAAGATAACCAAAACGGCGAAGGCGGCCAGTCCTGTGAAGCGCAAGATATTTAATTGGGCCATGAGTGTAGGGCTGCGCTGGGCGCAACTGGAAGATCGAGGCGAGCCGGTCTCTCCATTGCTTGAGCTTCAACATAAAATAGCTTCGCATCTCGTCTTTTCAAAATGGAGAGAGGCGGTAGGGGGGCGCATACAGCGATTTATCTCCGGCGGCGCTGCTCTCAGACCTGATATTGCCTACGCTTTCTGGGGCGCAGGGCTGCCCATAATGCAGGGTTATGGATTGACAGAGACATCTCCGGTAATTAGCGTCAATACATTTGGCGCCAATCGCATTGGCACGGTCGGCAGGCCGCTCCAGGGCATTGAAGTGAAGATTGCCGAAGATGGCGAGATATTGACCAAAGGCGATCACGTGATGCTCGGCTACTACAAGAAGCCTGAAGAGACGGCAAGTGTAATTGTCGATGGCTGGTTCAAAACGGGGGACATCGGCCATGTTGATAAGGATGGTTATATAACTATAACCGACCGCAAGAAGGACCTTATGAAGCTCAGCTCGGGCAAGTACATTGCGCCGCAATTTCTGGAAGGGCTCTTGCAGCGCAGCCCCTACATTGAGCAAGCGGTCGTCATGGGAAACAAGCGCAAATATCCGGTGGCGCTGATTGTGCCCAGTTTTGAAGCGATCAAGGAATTTGCTCAATCCAATTCTATCAAGTTTGATTCTCGGTCAGACCTGTATAAGAACTCAAAAGTAGTGGATCTAATCAGGCGCGAGGTTGATAGCCTGACCAAAGATACGGCTGATTACGAGAAGATAAAGAGGATTGCGCTGCTCGATAATGAATTCTCGATTGATGGCGGAGAGCTGACCCCCACATTGAAAGTGCGCCGCAGAGTAGTTGAGGAGAAGTACAGCAGCTTGATTGAATCACTCTATCCCAGGGAAGCAGCAGCAAAAGGGTGAGAGTTTACCGCCGAGAGTTGTTCATAACAGCGACTCTCCGGTCGATTGTTGAGATTGCGCCCACTCTTCGATTTTAACCTTCTCGGATGCAACCGCAACTGCAAACCTTTCTCAAGGGGACAGCCTTGCCCTGCACGGCAAATTGACTTCTATTAGATCAACAAATTATCGGTCGGCGCGCCTGATTCAGGCTTGCTCAAACTCAACTCAGGCGTATGTTTGGAGTACAAGCTTCAGCTTGCTTCTCATGCGCGAGCAAGCTGAAGGTTGGACTCTAAACTCTTTTGCTATCAACTAGCGAGCAGATTGCGCCCGGCAATATTCAATATTGGAGGAGGCAGACGAATGAATCAACTAACCAAACAGATTGCAACTCTATCGGCAGGGACGGCGCCCCACGGTGTGGGGCCTGCGTCGCCGCGGTCTCTTGGGAACAGTCCTGGGGCTTGGCGGCCTGGGGCTGGCCGTTGAAGCGATCTCGGATATAACTGAGCCGTGGAAGGAGCGGTTGACACATGTCACGCGGGCAATTGAGATACTCGCGCCGGTTGATCAGGTATTCAATTTCTGTTCTAACCTGGAAAACGCCCGGCAGTTTATGCCCGATACGCTGGAAGTAAAAGCCGTCGGCGAAGGGCAGTGGCGCTGGCGGATGCGGGGGCCCCTGGGTGGCGAGTATCAGATGGTAACTCAAATAACCAACATCCGGCCCGATCAACTGATCGTCTGGAAGACCGCGGGCGGCTCGATTCAGTGTCGAGGCAGAATGGAATTCGAGCCTTCAAGGGAAGGCACAGGCGTTCGTGTTTCGCTGAGATACTGGCCGCCGGGCGGTCGTATTGGGGCCCTTGCAGCGAAGGTGATTCTCTTCAGATCCATTCACCGAATTGGGGATTGGACTGCGCCGTCTCAAACAACTGATCGAAACCGGCGAAATTGCTCGCGCAGTGCAACTGTCCCCGGAAGAACGCGAACGGAGGCCCCCACTCATAGCGCGAGTAATGGAGGCAAGCGCAAGATGAAAGCAATTGTTTATCACGGCGTAAAAGATGTGCGAGTTGAACCCGTTGCCGATCCGGAAATCGTCAATCCTCATGATGCAATCGTCAAAATATCCAGCACCGCTATTTGCGGCTCGGATCTTCATCTCTATCACGGGTTCGTTCCCGCAATGGTAGAAGGCGATATACTCGGCCATGAGTTTATGGGCACAGTAGAAGAGATCGGCCCGGAGGTAAAGAACTTGAAGAAGGGGGACCGCGTAGTTGTCCCCTTTGCTATCGCGTGCGGTCGCTGCTTCTTTTGCCGACGCGGCCTGTGGTCACAGTGCGACAACACCAATCCCAACGCCCATATTGCCGAGAAGATGATGGGGTACTCTCCGGCAGGATTGTTCGGATACTCTCATCTATTTGGCGGCTATCCCGGCCTCTCAGGCAGAATATGCGCAAGTGCCTTTCGCTGATGTCAGGCCGATCAAGGTCCCTGATGATCTCGAAGATGATAAAGTTTTGTTTCTGTCGGACATCTTCCCCACAGGGTATGCGCGCGGCGGAGATAGGCCGCAGTTAAAGAAGGCGATATTGTGGCCGTGTGGGGCTGCGGCCCGGTAGGGCAGTTTGCTATTGCCAGCTCGTGGCTGCTGGGAGCGGAGCGAGTCATAGCAATAGGCAAAGTTCCTGAGAGGCTCCAGATGGCGCAGCAAAAGAACCGGGCTGAAGTTATTGATTTCAGCAAAGAGACGGTACCGGACCGACTGCGCGAGATGACACACGGGCGCGGCCCGGATGTTTGCATAGACGCAGTTGTGCTCGAAGCCGACGGCTCGCTCTACGATCAGGTGAAGAGCAAAGCGATGCTGGAATCAGGCCGCGCGCATGCGCTCAGAGAGTGCATCTGGGCTTGCCGCAAAGGGGGTACTGTTTCTGTGGTCGGCGTCTATGCCAGCATTCTCGACCGTATTCCCTTTGGCGAAGCATTTAGCAAAGACCTCACTTTTCGCCTGGGACAGTGCAATGTTCATAACTGCACCGGCCGGTTGCTCGGGATGATTGAAGAAGGGCGCATAGATTGAGAGCTTTGTTATCACCCATCGCCTCAAGCTCGAGGAAGGGCGATACGGGTACGAAATATTCGAGAAGAAACTGGATGGATGCATAAAGGTTGTGCTCAAGACCGGCGTGGATGAGACGCTCTCTAAAGTTGCCGCTGCTTGAGTAGGGGAAATCTTCTTGACAAAGCCGCGGACTATCAAATAGATTTGACTCGTAGCCATTCTGCCACCAAGAGGCATGAACAATGTATTAGTTATGCCTCAAGAGCTTGAAGATAAGATCATTTTATGCCTCTTAGTGGCTGTTCTTGTGTAGTTACTTTTTGTCTCTTTTGATAATCGGGGCGTGGCGCAGCCTGGTTAGCGCGCTTGATTTGGGATCAAGAGGTCGGAGGTTCAAATCCTCTCGCCCCGACCAGTAGAAGCAATGATTTACGGCCACTTCTGTAGTGGCCCTTGTTCTTTATGGACACATTCAGCTCTTTTCATTCAATATTTTAGCCTTTGCAGAGAACCAATGAGCACAGATATATCTCGTCTCTCAAACACCGGAGGAAAGGGAATTAGAAAAGAAGCAGGCAGAACTTATTGCGCTCGAAGCAAGAGTTGCTCAACGTGAGTTGGAGCCGACAACACTACAAGCCGCAACTGCGCGCATTCGAGAGCTGCTATCTGCGCATTGTGGGGATCGGCCTTGCGCGCAAATGCCTACCTGCTAGATTCGGGTGTCCAGGCATGGCTCGAACTCGGCAAGTAGGACAGCGCGGGCAATAGCTTGATTATCGTGCTGAGTTTCATCTACCGTACTTATCCGTAGCCCTAAATGATCGCAGGGTGCGTTAGTCAAATCTTGCTGTATGCCCAGGCACACTTCGGTTGTTTTTATTGAAGCGAGACGGCAGGCTCAGTTGAATCTGGTCGATAGCAGCGCCTCCTCAGTATAAATTCAACTGTCTCGACTAAGTTGCCTGATCAGATTGGCTGTCACACTAGGCAAGCAGGCGCTCTACAATCGTCCCATGAACATCGGTCAGGCGGAAATCTCGCCCCTGGAAGCGATAAGTCAACTTCGTATGATCGAATCCCAGAAGATGCAATATAGTCGCGTGCAGATCGTGCACATGCACCTTATCCTTAATCACATTGAATCCAAGCTCATCGGTTTCACCTATCGTTATGCCCGGCTTAATACCGCCGCCGGCCAGCCACATTGTGAATGCATTGGGATGATGATCGCGTCCATCCTCGCCGCCCTGGTTCATCGGCGTGCGTCCAAACTCGCCGCCCCAGATCACCAGAGTGTCATTGAGCATACCGCGCTGCTTCAGGTCTTTTATCAGCGCCGCGCATGCCTGATCGGTGTCCTGGCAGTTCTTCCTGAGATCCTTCACCAGATTGCCGTGCTGATCCCAGGCTTCGTGGAACAGTTGCACGAAGCGGACGCCCCGTTCTACCAGCCGTCTGGCCAGCAGGCAATTATTGGCGAACGAAGGTTTGCCTGGCTCAGCGCCATACATCTCCAGAATCTGCTGGGATTCCTTCGAGATGTCCATCAACTCAGGCGCGCTTGTTTGCATGCGGAATGCCATTTCAAACGAGTTGATGCGAGTGGCAATCTCCGTGTCGCCGGTTGCATTAAGCCGCATCTGGTTGAGCCGGCGAATAGAATCGAGCGATGCGCGTTGCAACTGGCGATCTACGCCGCGCGGATTGGAGAGATAGAGTACTGGATCGCCGACGCTGCGGAACTGGACCCCCTGATAGACGGTTGGCAGGAACCCGCTGCCCCAGCAGGAATTTCCTCCGCTCGGCCCCTTGCTGCCTGAGCTGAACACGACGAAAGCTGGCAGGTCATGAGTTTCGCTGCCCAGACCATAAACAACCCAGGCCCCCATGCTGGGCCGCCCGAACTGTTGCGAGCCGGTGTTCATCAGGATCTGCCCCGGCGCATGATTGAATGCGTCGGTGACCATTGACTTCACAATAGCGATCTCATCGACGATGGTCGCTGTGTGAGGAAGGAGCTCGGAAAGCTCTGCGCCACACTGGCCGTGCCTGGCGAATTTGAACTTTGGGCCGAGCAGCTTAGAACTGGGGTTGATGAAAGCGGCTCGATAATCTTTTATCAGATCGGCGGGCGGCAGTGTTCCATCGAACCTCGCCAGTTGCGGCTTGTAGTCAAACATCTCCAGATGGCTTGGGGCCCCTGCCATAAAGAGGAAGATGACGCTTTTGGCTTTGGGCGCATAGTGCGGCTTTTTCGGCGCGAGTGGATCGGACTGCGCTGGATGATCCGGAACAGCCAATCCTGCGCTTGATAGAATGTGGTTGAGTGCTACGGCGCCCAGCCCAATGCCGCATTGTTCGATGAACCAGCGGCGGCTGATTCGCTTTGCAGTTACGTCGCTTTGCAGATATTCTCGGTTACTCATGACTTATTATTTCTCTCCGATCGTCATCTCCAGTTAGATCGTCTCTCCCATAATTGCCACCTCCAGTCGGATTTTGACATGTCACCAGGCATTTACTCTTTGGTAATCGTCTCATCCAGATTGAGCAGAACGCGCGAGACGACAGTCCACGCAGCCAGTTGCTCCATCGTCACTCCTTTTGGAAGAGGCATCGGTTTATCCGGGTCGTTGGTCGCCAGATTCCACGGGTTCAATTCTCCAGCAGTAAATCGCTTCCTTTGGCTATTCAACAGGCTCAGCAACTCAGCCGATTCCTGCGCAGTCGGCCTTCTGGCGAGGACCCGACGAAATGCATAATTCAATCGCTGTGCATCTGTCAGCCCACCCTGTTTCACCGTTCTGAGAGCCAGCGCGCGGGCAGCCTCCATAAACAGTGGCTCGTTGAGCGTTGTCAGCGCCTGCAATGGCGTATTTGAACGCGCTCGGCGAACGCAAGAAGTGTCTCCGTTGGGCGCATCGAAAGTCTGGAGCATCGGATAAGGAACGGACCGGTAGCGGAATGTGTAGATTGCCCGGCGATAGCGATCCGGCCCGGTAGCTTCGTGCCATATCTTGGGCCCATAGCTGGCTGGTGGAACAAAGAGAAACTCAGGCGCGGGCGGGAAGACGCTGGGGCCCCCTACTTTATGATTTAACAATCCGCTGGCAGCAAGCGCAATGTCGCGCACTATCTCTGCTTCTACGCGCAATCGCGGCCCGCGAGCAAGTAGGCGGTTGTAAGGGTCGCGCGCATATAGCTCAGGCGTGACTTTTGATGACTGGCGATAGGTAGCCGAAGTCACTATCAAGCGATGAATTGCTTTCATGCTCCAACCCCGCTCCATGAATTCGACTGCCAGCCAATCCAGCAGCTCAGGATGTGAAGGGGCCTCACTCTGTTTTCCAAAGTCCTCCGGAGTGCTGACCAATCCTGTGCCGAAGTAGGCTTGCCAGATGCGATTGACCATCGCGCGAGCAGTGGTGGGCGAATTGCTATCCACCAGCCACTTTGCGAAGGTCAGGCGATTGGGCGGGGCCCCTTGAGGGAGCGGGTGAAGAAATGCTGGCACTCCTGGAGATACTGCCTTATCTGGCTTGAGAAAATCTCCTCGCTTCAGCACGTGAGTTGCGCGCTCTTCTTCGCGCTCTCTCAGCACCAGTTGCGCTGAGCCTTCAGGATGCTGTCGCCACAACTCGATGATCTTCTCGTTTGCCTCCTTCCACTGAGGGACAGTTGTGCGCCAGTAACTGAAGACGGTCTGGAGCTGCGCCGGCGTGCGTTGCTCTTTTGCAATTGAAAGAATATCGCGCACATTCTGCGGCAGCGGATCGGCAGTCGCTCCCGGCGTGGTCGTGATTGAAAGGCGAATCCTGCCTAGATTGTGATTCTGATTGTCGTCGCTATTCCAGCCACCATGATTCTGCTTGAGATAGAATGTCAGTATTGTGCCGCCAGGATTACTGATTGGTGTTTCGAGAGTGAATACAGCTTTGCGCGGTTGATTACGCAGCCCCGGACCGGCATCAATGCCCCAGGCGGTTTCGTCCTTGCCATCAATTGCATATTCAATCGGGCCGGTCACTCGCCGCCTCTTGCTCCTATCATCAAAGATAGCTTCCAGCGGTTTCTCCGGCAGATTAATATCAGCCGTAGCTCTGACGATCTTCACCTTTGCGACCTTATCGGGCGCATCAGCCGGGGCAGCTTCTACTTCAAATTCCGTCAATGCTCCGGTGCCCTTGATTGAGCGGCCTGGGCCCCCAAGCGGCAGATTGGGATCGTTTAGCAGTTCCAATCGGATTGCAGTGATATTCTGCGCATCTGTCCTGACCGCCATCTTCACGCGGTGCTTTGTAGGCGCGTAGCCTTGCGCAAGGAATGAGCCGTCCTTGAGCGGCAGATACTTCTGCCCTCCGGTCGAGATGTCTTCGACAGTCGGGCGAACAGTGGTCCAGTCAGGCTGATCGGTTTTCGCTTGTTCTTCCCACTCCTGCATGCGCTCTTGCCAGTCAGGGTTTCGCTGCTGAAGCTCTGCCTCGATTTCGCGGATCTGGCGAAAGATGGTGGCGCGCTTCATCTGTTCTTCAGGAGTGTAGACGGTGACATTCGCCTCGTGAGAGTTATTGATGAAGGCGAACATCCGGTAATACTCTTCCTGCTTGAGCGGATCATATTTGTGATTGTGGCATTGCGCGCACTGGATGGTTATGCCGAGGATGCTTTTGCCAATAGCGTCCATGCGATCAAACATAGCTTCCATGCGAAACTGCTCAGGATCGATGCCGCCTTCCTCATTGATCATAGAATTGCGCAAAAAGCCGGTCGCAACAATCTGGTCCTGTGTTGCCTGGGGAAGCAGGTCTCCTGCTATCTGCTCGATGATGAATTGATTGTAAGGCAAGTCGCGGTTCAATGCATTGATGACCCAATCGCGATAGAACCAGACCTGGCGAGATTTGTCTTTTTCATAACCATCGGAATCGGCATAGCGGGCAGCATCAAGCCAGTGGCGCCCCCAACGTTCGCCGTAATGGGGCGAAACAAGCAGCCGCTCAACCTGCTTCTCGTAGGCGTTTTTGCTTCTGTCATTTAAGAACGAATCTACTTCCTCGATTGTTGGCGGCAGCCCCGTCAGGTCCAGGCTCAGGCGGCGCAGCAGAGTAACGCGATCAGCTTCTGGCGAAGGCGACAACGCTTCTTTTTCAAGGCGCGCCAGGATGAAGCGATCAATTGGATTCCTGACCCAGAGGGTGTTTTTGACTTGGGGGAGTTCAGGCCGCTTTGGCTGAGTCCAGGCCCAGTGCTTTTTTACATCCACCGCGCCTGCGCTCGCCTCATCGGGCCATTGGGCCCCCTGATTGATCCAATCGCGAATCAAAGCAATCTCTGATGGGTCGAGCGGTTTGCTTCCCATAGGCATTCGCGCTTGATCTCCGAGCCCGGCTACGCGCTGGTAGAGGATGCTGTTTGCTGCATTGCCGGGAATGACGCAACGGCCAGATTGGCCTCCGGCGAGCGCAAGCTTCTTGGAGTCGAGCCGAAGGCCGGCCATTTGCTGATTTGGCCCATGGCAGGAATAGCATGCCTTCTGAAAGATCGGTTGAATATCTGTGGCAAAATCGACCTTAGTCGATTGCGGCCCCTCTGCTTGCGCAGGAGGCCCCCACTTCTGGAGACCGAATGTAACGGCGAGGAAGCCGATTACGACGATTAAGGAAAACTTCTTGCTAGTCATTGGCGAACTACTACCTGATAGCACTATAGAAATTGCCGGGTTTGCACCGTAAGCATGAGAAGAGGTTATATCATGTTCTGGCAAAGCTTCCAAGTTCAACGTTCGATGTTCCACGTAATGCGTAATGGCGACGTTCGATGTTCAACGTTCGCCGTTTAATCTTCCGTCCGGAACCTAAAACGTAGAACCTAGAACCTGGAACGCTTCATCCGCAATCTGCAATCGTAGAACGTAGAATGTGGAGCGTTTCTCAATCAATGGCAGGAGAGAACGCTTTTAGCCTTGACGCTCTGAGTTGGCTAATATAGCATAGCTTCAGCCTCCTGTTCGGAGACAGTCTTTCGGCAGATTTTCAGCAAGCCTGATGTGGGATGGTGAGCTGTATGAATAGACTAGAGCTTCTGGTTGGTTACAGGTTGGAGGTCCTGAAGAAAAGTTGTCATGGTGATTCCCTCTCTGCATAAACTCTTATCTGACGATTTAGCCATAGATTTAGGGACAGTCAACACGCTGGTTTACGCTCGCGGTCGAGGCATAGTTGTGAGCGGCCCGTCGCTGGTAGCTGTCAAGAGAGACACCGGCGATGTGGTGGCAGTCGGGATGGAAGCGCTGGAGATGATGGGGCGCTCTCCCAGAGATATTACTTTGATTCGACCTCTCAGAGAGGGAGTCGTTGCCGACGCGGAGCTGGCGGGCAAGATGCTTGAGCAGTTCATCCGCCGCGCGCGCGGAGGGTTCTCTCGCATCAGCAAACATATCATACTGGGCATTCCGCCTCGCCTGACCGACATAGAATGCCGCGCCGTCCGCGCAGCGGCCAATGAGGCGGGCGCCAGCCGCGTCTACTTGATTTCGCAAGGGTTGGCGGCGGCTCTGGGAGCCGGTTTGCCCGTGACTGAACCTAATGCTGTGATGATAGTCGATATCGGAGGCGCACTCACAAGTATTACTGTAATTGCAGGCGCCAGGGCCGTTTTGGCCGAGAGCGCCCCTGTAGGCGGTTCATTGATGGATGCTGCTATTGTTGATTACTTCAAGCGCGAGCATGGTCTGATAGTCGGAGAGCGCAGCGCGGAACGGGTTAAGATGGAACTGGGAAGCGCATTGCCTCCAGAAGAGGGCCGCACGACGCAGATCATTGGACAGAGCGTAATCAGAGATGCGCCTGAGATGGTCACTATCTCGGCAGAAGAGGTTTACGAGGTCATCTATCCGATAGTTGAAGGAATAGTCGAAGCGGTGAAGCGTTCATTCGAAGGGGTCCCTCCTGATGCCGCAGCCGACATCTACATTCGCGGGATCACTCTAACAGGCGGCGGATCGCTTCTGACCGGACTGACTCAACTGCTGGCAAAAGAGACCGGGTTGAAGATAAAGATTGCTGAAAATCCGCTCCATTCGGTTGCGCTGGGCGCTGGCAAACTCTTCGACAATCCTCTCCTGCTGCGCCGAGTAGTCCGCGAATCCGGATGCGCTGTATAGGATACTGTGCCAGCGCCCAACCCACAGTTTAAGAGTTACCTGTCCCGCTGCGCAAAACCTGGCAAGGCGAAATTTATACGTCCACTTAATCTGTTTTGAGAGTGCAAGAACTTCGGGCGTTCAACGCCCTCAAAACCGCCCGAACTGACTCTGAACTTTCTCTTAAGGTCTATAGCCGCGGTAGTTCCATTTAAACTGTTTTGAGGGCGCAAGAACTTCGGGCGTTCAACGCCCTCAAAACCGCCCGAACTGACTCTGAACTTTCTCTTAAGGTCTATAGCTGCGGTAGTTCCATTTAAACTGTTTTGAGAGTGCAAGAACTTCGGGCGTTCAACGCCCTCAAAACCGCCCGAAGTTCTTGTGCCCTCAAAACCGCCCGAACTGACTCTGAACTTTCTCTTAAGGTCTATAGCTGCGGTAGTTCCATTTAAACTGTTTTGAGGGCGTTGAACGCCCGAACTGACTCTGAACTTTCTCTTAAGGTCTATAGCCGCGGTAGGAGCGACCTATTTATAGAATTGAGAAATAAAAGACCTTTCTAGCTGCGGTAGAAGCGACCTATTTACAGATATTGAGATTAAAAGCCTTTCTAAATTGGAGCACACAAGAATGGGACAAAGAATTCAGACGCCGCCGCACGCCGCCGTAGCACAGAGAAACCGTCTTGAGTTTGCTCCTCTGTATCTGCGGCGGTGGATCTTATCTGTCCCTATCTATGTTGGTTTGATTTAGATCAAACTAGCAATTACGGTATAAAGATTATGTGGAAAGCCAATGACATTGCCATTTGTGATCTTGCAGCAAGCAAATCGTCCAGGTGCTTATTTAGAGTCGAGCCTCTTCAATAAATCGAGCGGTAATTTCAAGACATTGAGTTTAGATACTGCGCTAATCCGAATCCCTGAACAGGATGCCGATCACCAGATGTACCCCCAATCCCGCTGCTGCCAGGAACCCCAGCAAGGCAAACAGAGGATAGCCCCAAATCTTCGGGCCCGCATCTACTGCGAACAGATTCGACGAGCCGATGATCAATGCTGCTGCAATCACGCTCAGGGCAATGCGATTGGCAATCTTACGAAAAGCATCGATCATTCGCTCGTGCCCCTCCAGGTGCATCTCCAATCGCAGCCTGTCGGCGCTCAATCGCCCAAATATCTGGCGAAGCTGATAAGGCAGGTCGGCAATCAGACGTTTCAAATCCAGAGTCGATGAGACGAGACTCTCTTTATTTATCCCGCTCTTGATCTGCTGGAGAACTATCTTCTCCGCATAGCCTCTTATAGTATCGAATGGATTGAAATCAGGATTTACCGCCCTGCCAACAGCATCGAGATTGACCATAGCCTTGCCCAGCAGAGCTATCTCCCCCGGTATCTGCAAGCCATTATCTGCGCAAGCCTGGATGATCTGGAAGACGCTTCTGCCCACTTCCAGCTCCTCTAGAGGCAGATTGTGATAGCGAGCAACGATGGCGGAGACATCTCGCCGCAGCTTATCTTCTCGCAATCCGTCGCGCGGCGCGCCAATAGAGATGCATATATCTGCTACCCGGTCCCCTCGATTAGCTGTTATATTAAGGAGCAGTTGCATGAGGCCGTCTTGCATGTGCATGCTCAACCGCGCCATTTGGCCGAAATCTATCAGCGCCACTCGCCCATCAGGCATAATAAGCACATTGCCCGGATGGGGGTCACAATGAAATAGCCCATCAACGAAGACCTGTTTCAGATACGCTTCGAGGACCTCTCTGGAAAGCCTTTCGCCGTCGATCTTCGACTTTATCTCTTCAGATAAGTGTAGCGCTTTGACGCCTTCTACGTACTCTGCTACGAGCACCTGTCTGGTGGTGTACTGCTGAAAGATTTCAGGTATGTAGATGAGCTTGAAGTCGGCGATATTCTGTTTGAGCATCATGGCGTGGCGCGCCTCAAGCCTGAAGTTGAGTTCATCGAAGATGGCGTGCTCCAGTTGCTCGACAATAGCGCGGAAATCATATTTAGCTGCCAGATGAGAGTGCGCTGTGAGGAACTCGGCAACATCGCTCAGTATTTCCAGGTCGATTTCGACAATGGGGATGACTTCAGGGCGCAGCACCTTGACCACCACTGCGCGGCCATCTTTGAGATAGGCGCGATGCACCTGGGCGATGGATCCAGCAGCTATAGGCTCCCAGTCAAAGCGCGAGAATAATTCCTCTACTTTTGCGCCCAGCTCCTGCTCTATTATGCTTCTGACCTGCTCGACTTCCAGGCGAGTGCTGACGCTATCTTGCAGGAGTTCGATCTCGGTGAGGTATTCGACTGGCAGGAGCCCCGCCTGTGTGCTCAGTACCTGGCCGAGTTTTATAAAGGTAGGGCCAAGGCGCTCAAGAGCGGCTCGCAGCCGCGCCCCGGTTGTCTCCAGAGCGCGGCGGCGAACCATCTCTGAGCCGCGAATGCTTACCCTGGCGATGTAACGATGAACCCCTGAGCGGTCTACTATGTCTTCAAATCCATATTCAATAAAGACAGCTACTATCTCTTTGAGGCGGGCCAGCACACGGGGACGAATCAACATCTGGCACCGCCGCTAGAATCGGAGCAGCGCCCCTATGTGACCTGATCTGCTTAGCAGCTCTGCGCCATCGTAGCGCACCTGGCAAACTTTGCCGCCCTGGTCTACAACGCCCTGGGCCAGACGATTGATCAGGTCAGAGGTAAATTCTACTGCGCCTCCGCAATAGAAGCATCTCTCAGGAAATTCTGCCAGCAGCGCGCCGCAATTGGTGCATCGGCTGCCAACAGGTTTGAAATCGAATGTGTAGAAGAGCTGATGAATGCGGCCTTCTTTGAATGCGGAGAGCGTAGCATTGAGGCCGGTGATTGCTCCATCGCCTTTATGAGAAGCAGTGATAAGGCTTTGAACCCGCCGCAATTCTTCTCTCTTCTTGACCTCTTCTTCTATCTCAAGCACCTTGGCAAGCACCCTGTCAGACAAGGCATTGATGGACAGCGAAGAGACTGCCGCCACTTTCTGCTCCAGGCTCTTTGGCAGGACTGTCTGAAGCTCATTGGTTGCTTCAGGGGGACCAGCTATGACCAGTCGCTCGAAGTGGAGTTTGCCGTCAAGCTCGGCCAGTCGTTGAGCGACTCGTTTAGCATGCCAGTGAACATGTTCTTCATGGTTGCGCTGGAAGTGTGTCTGTGACCAGCCGCCACCGCCTGTTTTCACTGGCACTTCGCTGATAATCTCTCCCAGCTCTTCTATTGCGCCTAAGTAGACGGAAAAGAGTCGCGCTCGCTGCTTGTCAACCAGAGCTACAGCAAATCTCTCGTGCTGTTCCAGAACGGCCATAAGCGGCCGCAAGTAAGGCGCGCGCGCCCAGCGGACCTCTGTCTGGATTGCAACAGGAAGCTCGCGCTGCCACCAGAAATCTTTCTCCATATCTGAAAAGATGACTACGCTTTTTCCGTGAGGAGTGTACTCGCGCATAAAGCTCGAGACGCGCGCGCATTCCGCCTGAAAGCGCGGTTTTGCGCTTGCATTGGCAATCTCTTCACCGATGAGTTTGAATTGATCTTCCAGAGCTGTGATAAAGCCGCGATTAAGGTTTGAGGCTTGGGATTGATCAACGTTTAGATAGACGCTTAAGAAATGATTTGCGCCTCGATCTGCTATCTCTTTCAACTGGCGAATATCTGAATAAGTGATCATATAGACCTCCTCGGAGAATGTACAGCAACCTGTCAGGTTGCTGATAATGCACGCCATCAGCAACCTGACAGGTTGCTGTAGATCGCGCGCATTTTCGTCTTATCTGCTAAAGTGTTTTCCTGGGATCACCCCCTGACTGATAAGTATTCAAAGGCAAGCTTACGACCATATTTTAGCAAATAACCGCTTTTCTGAAGAAGGCAAAAGGAGAAAGTAGAGTAATGCTACCTTTGCCCTTCGATGTGATAAGGCACGCTGGTTACAATGACTCCCTTTTTGAATAATAATGCGCCCTTGATTAGCAGCGCCGTCTGATTGTGCAGCAATCCTTGCCACCAGTGTGGTGTGACAAATTCAGGCAAGAGCACTGTCACCACATCAAGATTCTCATCCTTCTTGACCTCATCAATGTATTCGATCAGCGGCTCAATTACCGAGCGGTAGGGCGATTCAAGCACTACCAGAGGTATATCCGGGTGCCATTGCTTCCACATATCCCTCATCTTTCGCGTCGTCTCCACGCCCAGATCTACATAAACAGCTCTCACCTCGGTGCAAATGGATTTAGCATATTCCAGCGCTGTTACAACCCCTCGGTGTATATCTGCAACAGGCACAAGGACAATGTGGCGAATCTCGCGGGGCCGCTCAAATCCTGCCAATGTAAGCTCTGTGGCTATAAAATCGTAGTGGCGGTGAATCCTGTCAAAAGCAAATACCAGGGTAGGGATTAAAACAATTACGATCCATGCCCCCTGTATGAATTTGACTGTGGCAAACACAAACAACACAGTGCAGGTTGCAATTGCGCCAATTCCGCTAATGACTGCGCGTCTCTGCCACCCCCGGTCGCGCAGCTTTCTGAGTCGCACAACCATTCCCGACTGAGAAAGAGTGAATGATAGAAATACGCCGACTGCGTACAGTGGAATCAGCGCATGGGTGATCCCATCAAAAGCGATGATCAGCAGCGAAGCCAGCACGCCCAGTATGATGATGCCATTTGAGAAGACCAGGCGGTCGCCGAGGTTGGCGAACTGGCGCGGCAAGAAGCGATCCCGCGCCATAATAGAAGATAGGCGCGGGAAGTCCTGATAGCTGGTATTGGCTGCCAGGATCAAGATCATCGCTGTGGTTGCTTGCACCATATAGTAAAAGGGGCCCCCTCCGAAGGTAGCGCGCGCTAGCTGCGAGACTACTGTCTCTCCTTCGTGCGGAATCACTCCGTAGAGACGGGCCAGAGATGTTATTCCGATGAACATAGTCAGCAGCGTGGCTGTCATCCAGGTCAATGTGATGCTGGCATTACGCGATTCAGGCGGCCTGAACGCAGGCACCCCGTCGGAGATGGCTTCAATCCCCGTCAGAGCAGTGCAGCCAGAAGCGAATGCTCGCAAAATCAAAAACGTTGTCAATCCTTGCACCGGCTCAGGAGAATAAGCAGCGACAACCGGAGCAGCGCCAAAGAGCAGATATTTGAGCCAGCCAATCGAGATCAGCAGTAATATGCTGAGGATGAAGAGATAGGTGGGCAGAGCGAATATATTGCTCGATTCGCGTATGCCTCGCAGATTGGCGAGAGTGACAAACGAGATAAAGAGGACCCCCAGCAGGACGCGGTGCTCTGCCAGCCAGGGGATTGCCGAGGTGATCGCCGCCACGCCGGCGGCCATGCTCACCGCCACAGTCAACACATAGTCGATGAGCAACGCCGCGCCTGCCATCAGCCCGGCATAGACCCCCAGATTCTCTTTACTGACAATATAGGCGCCGCCGCCGGTTGGATAGGCGTGGATTGTCTGGCGGTAAGAAGCAGCTACTATAATCAGCAGCAGCGCGATGAGAAAGGCTATCGGCATTGACAGATGCAGCGCCGACGTGCCTGCCATCACCAGAACGATAAGTATCTCTTCTGTGGCATAAGCTACTGACGAGAGCGCGTCGGAAGAGAAGACGGCAAGCGCCTTGACTTTTGACAGCTTCTCGTGGGTGACATGCGCCGTCGCTAGCGGTTGGCCCAGCACCCACCTTCGTAGTTCTGCAACCATGTCAACCGTGGACCTCTCCCTGGCGTTGGAGCAGCTTGTATTCAGACGTCTTCTGGAATTCGTCGAAGAAATAAGATTGAACGTCTTCGATATTGGCTGAGTACTTTTCGGCTATTCTTTCTATTACTCTGTGATATGGCTCAGGCACCTTGCGTTTGCGATGAGCCGCCTCGCGTTCTGCCAGATAGTCGCGCACCTCTTTGCGCCAGACCGGCTCAAGCTGAGCCGGGCCGAAGGAATGCTCCTGTTCGGGCAGCCCCTCATCTTCAAATCTCATCCTTATTGGATAAGCTATTGCTTCCACACTGACTACGCCCGGAATCTCCTCATTGTAGCCAACCACCTCTCCAACTTTTCCATTATAGAGAACATCTTGCTTCGATACAAAGGTAGCCGGCTTTGCCCCTAAATTCACTCTCCATTTAGAACCGATCTGAAATGGAGATAATTCCGGGCGCGATTGAAATATATCAGGCATATAGGGAATATCCTCCGATCTCGAAAAGAGCGAAATGCACAGCTGCGAAACCACAACTCAAGGATTATTATAACCGACTTTTACTAATATGGGCATAGCTCAAGGGCTCATTCTCGCCTTCGCTCTTGCCGATACTCTTCTTGTGCCAAGAGACATACCTGTAGGCAATGGAACTCTGCTCGTTACCTTTGATCAATACTATCGCATCCGCGATATATACTACCCGTATGTCGGCAAGGAGAACCACTCCGAGGGGCACCCGTTCCGATTCGGCGTCTGGGTCGATCGCGTCTTCTCCTGGGTTGACGCGGAGGGCTGGCAGAGGGCGCTTAAATATCTGGACGAGACTTTAGTCTCAGATGTGCTGTGCGCTAATGCCGGACTCGGCATTGAGCTGAGCTGCAACGATGCAGTCGATTTCCGACGGAACATCTACCTGAGAAAGGTCATGGTCAGAAACTGCCGCGCCGCCGAGCGAGAGGTGCGCGTCTTTCTCCATCACGATTTCTACATCTCAGAGACCGAAGTTGGCGACACGGCCTATTTCGATCCTGAGACCGAAGCGATAATCCATTACAAAGGCAACCGCTATTTTCTCATCGGCTGTTTGACCGCCGGAGGAGCGGGCTTTGATCAGTACGCCACCGGTCGAAAGGCGGTTCAGGGAGTAGAGGGGACCTGGCGCGACGCCGAAGATGGTCTGCTCAGCGGCAATCCCATCTCTCAAGGAGCGGTAGATTCAACTATCGGAATAAACTTGCAGTTCAAGGATGCGGGCGAGATCAGTTTCTATTATTGGATTGCTGTGGGCAATAGCTATCAGGAGGTGTGCGAACTCAATAGACTGGTCTTGCAGCGGGGCCCCCGACTGCTGATGCAGCGCACCGCCGATTACTGGTACGCCTGGGTCAATAAACAGGAACTCAATTTCGGGAACCTGCCGGGAGCAATCATAGATCACTACAAGCGCAGCCTGCTCATTGTGCGCACCCAGATAGACAACGGCGGAGCGATCATCGCCGCCAACGATACCGATATAGCGCAATTCTCGCGCGATACTTACTCCTACATGTGGCCGCGCGATGGCGCCCTGGTAGCTTACGCGCTCGATCTGGCAGGTTACAGCGGAGTGACAGGCCGCTTCTTCCAATTCTGCCGAGACATCCTCCATAAAGATGGCTATTATCTGCACAAGTACAACGCAGATAGGAGCCCGGCCAGTAGCTGGCATGCCTGGATTAAAGATGGCGAGCGCCAGTTGCCTATTCAGGAAGATGAGACGGCGCTGATTGTCTGGGCGCTCTGGCATCACTTCGATCAACACCGCAACCTGGAATTTATAGCCAGCCTCTATCATCCCGTGATTACCAGAGCGGCAGATTTCATGGCCGGCTATCGAGATAAAGAGACGGGGCTCCCGCTGCCATCGTGGGATCTGTGGGAAGAGCGGCGCGGCGTGATGACATTCACTTCATCTGCTGTCTGGGCGGGATTGCAAGCTGCTTCCAGGTTCGCCAGCCTGTTCGGAGATGTGCAGGAAGCAGAAAGGTATCAAGCGGCTGCCGATGAGGTTAAGAGAGGGATGATCGCTCATCTTTACCGGCCGGAGCTGAAACGGTTCGCGCGCATGCTGAGCATCAAGCCCGGTGGTGGATATGAGGTGGACGCGACAATTGACGCAAGCCTCTGCGGGATATTTCAATTTGGAACCTTTGACGCCGGTGATGAGATGGTCGTCAGTACAATGCGAGCAATAGAGAAACGTTTGTGGGCGAAGACCGCCGTGGGGGGCCTGGCGCGCTACGAGAACGATTATTATCATCAGGTGAGCAAAGACATAAGTAATGTTGCGGGCAATCCCTGGTTCATCTGTACTCTCTGGCTGGCGCAGTATAGAATTGCAAAGGCAGCTACGCTTGAAGAGCTTGAGTCATCGCTTGAGATTCTGGAGTGGGTAATTAGCCACGCGCTGCCGAGCGGGGTGCTTGCCGAGCAGGTCCATCCTTACACGGGGCAGCCGCTGTCTGTGTCTCCGCTCACCTGGAGCCACGCGACTGTAGTTATGACGGTGATGGAGTATCTGAGGAAGCTTGAGAGACTGGTTGTCTGCGATAATTGCGGGCGGCCAATGTTTCGCCTTGATCGTCGCGGGCGCGAGATTGTGAGTAGGGACGAAGATTTAGATCGAATCCCCATTGTGAATTGTCCCGCTGATCGCGCATCAGATCGCTTCACGCTTTAAGGGAGTCGGTATTCGGAGTACCGTACCCTTACAGCGGTTCAGCAACGGCAAACTCAGTAAACGGACGCATCTCGGGCGGATGAAACGCCAGCACAATGTCGGTTCTGGGAACGCCGTGTTCTAACAATTTAGTGGCAATCCCATCCTCAGTCCAGTCTTCCTCAATCCAAATTTTGCCGTCGCGCAGGCGAATGAACACTTGTGCTCCACGCACACACCGATACTGCCCCCATGTTACGTTGAGTAGCGCATACTGATCCCGCTCCTCATCAAAGACGCACACGGTCTCGTGATTCGGCGGCGGCGTGCGATTGACCCATACGGCAAACTCAGATAGCAGGTTCTTCACCAGATGCCGGTACTCAACTAATCTATCCATTGTTCCACCTCCTGAGCGGTTACATTTACCACCAGCAGCGAGATCTGAAACCGCTGCCGGATGACCTGGAATGTTGGCTGCTGGAACAGCAGGTGATAGACAATATGGCTAATAGCCATATAGAGTTTGCGGTCAGGCTCTGTCAGTTCCAGCAGCCCAAAATAGAGCATATATTGGCCCAATGCGACCTCAAAATCATATACAGGTGAGCGACCAACGAAACTCTTGACTTCGACCGCGATCTTACGACCGTCACGTTCCGCTGCAATAGCACGTTCTGCCGCCAGATCCACACCGGCTTTTCCAAATCGAAACACGCGACTGTGGGGGCCCAGTAATAGAATGCGGACGGATACGGATCAGGCGGATAGTCACGGATCAGATCAGCGTCTATCCGTCTCATCTGCCTTATCTGCGTTCTATCTCTATTATGACAGCAGCGGCTCGATGGGTCGCGTTCTTTGGCGCTTCGATTTAGACTGGGAAATTCACAGGGCTTAGAATATAATCTTGCGTCACGCTTGCGACTTGCATTAATCGGAAAGGCGAGAATGGCTATTACTAAACCAAAGGCGGATAATCGTCCCACAGAGATCATCAAGCGGCTCAAGAAAGAATATCCCGATGCGCGCTGCTCGCTCAACTACAGCAATCCCCTTGAGCTGCTGGTTGCAACTATACTCTCGGCTCAATGCACCGACGAGCGAGTGAATAAAGTCACCGAAACTCTCTTTCGCAAATACCGCACAGCAGCGGATTACGCCAGTGCTCCTCTGCAAGAGCTTGAAAAGGATATTCGTTCGACCGGTTTCTACCGCAATAAGGCCAAAAGCATCAAAGGCGCTTGCGCTAAGATCGTGGAGCAGTTCGGCGGCAAGGTGCCCCGGAGTATGGAAGAGTTACTGACCCTGCCGGGCGTCGCTCGCAAGACGGCCAATGTAGTCCTCGGCAACGCATTCGGCATAGCTTCAGGCGTGGTGGTAGATACTCACGTTCATCGCCTGGCCGGTCGTTTGGGCCTTTCAGACAAGAAGCAGCCGGAAAAGATAGAAGAAGACTTGATGCAGGCATTCCCGAAAAAAGAATGGATTCTGTTGCCACACCTGCTGATCTATCACGGGCGCAAAGTTTGTAAGGCGCGGGGGCCCCTGTGTGGCTCCTGTGTGCTCTGCGATATATGTCCGTCCTGCGAAGCGCAGGGCGCACTGAAGAATGTGCGTTTGAAACTGGATTAAACCGGCAGTTCCTCTTATACTATCTCTTCACCATACTTCGCCAGCAATATAGGCGCCGATTATTCCTCAAAATATTTACTAAGGAGAGTAAAATGCAAAGACACATTAGACTTTTCTCCTTGATCGTTTTGCTGCTGTCAATGATAGGGCTTGCCGTCGGGCAGAGCCCGCAGAAGAAGATCATTCGCCCGCAGCCTGCCGGCCAGCCGACAACGCAATCCGCGCCTGCCAGGCCGAGCATCCTGAGCCCGGGCGTCAGCGTGGGCGATATTCTGTATCTGGCCGGTCAGGGCAGCCGAGACCCCAAAACGGGCCAGCACCCGGAAACGTTTGAAGCCCAGGTCAAGCAGGCGATGGAGAACCTGGGGGCAGTGCTCAAAGCCGCCGACATGGACTTCTCAAATGTTGTCAAAGCCAATGTCTATCTCACAGACATCAGCAATTTCTCCCGAATGAATCAAGTCTATCGAAGTTTCTTCAAATCCGATCCGCCCGCCCGCACAACCATTGCTGTTCCGGCATTGCCCGGAGGGTCCCATGTGGAGATCACATTCATTGCTTCTCGATTGCCAAAAAAGATCATACGCCCTGAAGGTCACCGAGCCAATCCCAATGCGCCATACAGCCCCGCAATTATGGTAGGGGATACGCTCTACATCTCAGGCCAGGGGAGCGTCGATCCGAAGACCGGGAAGCTGGTAGAAGGTGGAATAGATGCGCAGGTGAAGCAGACTATGGAGAACATCGGCGCAATTCTCAAAGCAGCAGGGATGGACTTTTCCAATGTGGTCTCTTCCAATGTCTACCTGACGGACATGGCGAACTTTGAGAAGATGAATGAAGTCTACAGAAGCTATTTCAAATCCGATCCGCCGGCCCGCACCACTGTTGGCGTTACTGCATTGCCAGTAGAGACTCCGGTCGAGATCACCTTCTTTGCCAGTCGCGCTGCCAGGAAGATCATCAGGCCTGAAGGGGTAAGGCCAAGCCCGAATTTCAGCCAGGCAGTTCAGGCAGGCGATTTCCTCTATCCGGCAGGCAAAGTCGGAACAGGAGAGGGAATAGAGACGCAGGTGAAAGAGACGATGGATAGCCTCGGCGCAGTGCTCAAAGCCGCCGGAAGAGATTTCTCCGATGTTGTGGAAGCCAAAGTCTACCTCACCGATATTAATGACTACGCCAGGATGAATGAAGTCTACCGGAGCTACTTCAAAGGGGACCCTCCTGCTCGCACCTGCATTGCTGTAGCCAAACTGGTGGGCACGGCCAGAGTTGAGATTACATTTATTGCTACTGCGGACAGATCGCAGTAGAAGAAAGGGCAAATAACTTATGAAGAAGGGCATTACTGGCATTAGCATCAGCATGCTGTTTGTCCTCTTGCTGATAGCATTCATTGGACTGAATTTGACAGGGCAAGGGGAAACGGCAAGCGAACTGCAACAGGCTGCGCCGCAATATGACCTGCTGCTTAAGGGTGGGCATGTGATTGACCCGGCCAACAACATTGACTCGCCGATGGATCTGGCCGTCGCTGCCGGCAAAATTGCTCGCGTTGCCAGAGCGATTCCCGCCGCCGAAGCGAAGAAAGTGGTTGATGTCGCGGGATACTATGTGACCCCCGGCCTGGTAGATATTCATACGCATGTCTTCGCATTTGGCGCAGATTTGAATGTCTTTCCCGATCTCTACGCTCTGCCGAATGGGGTAACCACTGTAGTCGATGCAGGAAGCTCAGGCTGGAAGAACTTCCCTGAGTTCAAAGAGAAGGTCATCGACCGTTCAACAGCGCGAGTGCTGGCGTTTTTGAACATTGTAGGCGCGGGGATGATGGGCGAAGTTGAGCAGGATGTAAATGAGATGGATCCCGTCGCCGCTGCCGAAATGATCAAGAAGTTTCCCGATATTCTTGTAGGAGTCAAAACCGCTCATTTCATGAAACCGGGCTGGGAGGCTGTTGATCGCGCTGTTGAAGCAGGCAAGCTGAGCAACACACCGGTGATGGTTGACTTTCGCCAGCTTCCCGGGCGCAGCTACGAGGACCTTATCCTCAAGCACATGCGCCCCGGCGATATTCACACTCACATGTACGCCGAGCATATTCCTCTTCTGAATGAGAACGGAATAGTCAATGAATATGTCAAACAGGCCAGGCGTCGAGGAATCATCTTCGATGTTGGACACGGCGCGGGAAGCTTCTGGTTCCGTGTAGCAGAGCCTGCGATCAAACAGGGATTTGTCCCCGATTCGATCAGCACGGACTATCACAAGCGAAGCGCCATGCTCCCCAACGCTAATATGGTCACAACTATGTCCAAGTTTTTGAATCTGGGGATGTCCTTGAAAGAGGTCATACTGCGCTCGACGGTCAATCCTGCGCGGGAGATTCGCCGCGCAGAGCTGGGAACGCTCGGCGCGGGCGCAGTCGCCGATGTAGCCGTTCTTCAACTGGAGAGAGGGAAATTCGGGTTCGTCGATTCAGGTCGGGCGAAGATGACAGGAGATCAAAGATTGCAGTGCGTGCTGACATTGCGCCAGGGGAAAGTAGTGTGGGATTCCAACGGGTTGGGCTGGCCCGATTGGCGCACTGCCGGGAAGTACAGGTTCATAGAATAAACTCGGCTTTCATCCATTGTTGTACTTCGCGCAGTCGCAACGGCAATGGACAAAGCCGAAATGAGAGGAGAATAGAGTATGCCAAGCTTTTTATCGCCGTGGAGCCGACGCCAGTTCTTGAAAGGAACGGGGCTGATTTCATCTGTCTCGTCGGTAGCAGCGGGAAGTTCGCTTAGCAGCACCTCCGCTGCGTCGGCGAGCGACAGTCCGATTCGCGCAGGCAGAGCCAGGAGCGTTTATCAACAACTGGGCGTTCGCCCTTTGATCAATGCTGCCGGAACCTACACTGCGCTGAGCGCATCGATTATGCCGCGCGAGGTGCTGCAAGCGATGGAAGAGGCGTCTCGCTACCATGTCTCGATAGCCGAACTGCAACAGGCGGCAAGCAAGCGCATCTGCCAGCTCCTGGGCTCAGAGGCGGCGCTCATCACAGCAGGAGCGGCAGCGGCGCTCACGCTGGGGACAGCAGCTTGCGTTGCCGGCAAGGATCCGGAGAAGATCAAGCGGCTGCCCGATACTGCGGGGATGAAGAATGAAGTCATCATTCAGAAGAGTCATCGCTTCAGCTACGATCACGCAGTGCGCGCCGTCGGAATAAAGCTCATTGAAGTGGAGACGCGCAAGCAGCTTGAAGATGCGATCAACGAAAAGACGGCAATGATGCTCTTCCTCAATTATGCTGATCCGAAGGGCCAGGTGAAGCGCAAAGAGTTTGTAGAGATCGGCAAGCGAGCAGGCGTTCCGACTTTTATCGATGCTGCTGCCGATGTGCCGCCGGCCGAGCGACTATCAGAGTATATCCGCCTGGGATTTGATCTTGTGACATTCAGCGGCGGCAAAGGCTTGCGGGGGCCCCAGTGCTCCGGGCTGCTGCTGGGCCGCAAAGATCTGATTGAAGCAGCGTTTTTAAATGGCTCGCCTCATTCGGACACGATAGGCCGCCTGGCGAAGGTAGGCAAAGAGGAGATCGTAGGGCTTCTGGTGGCCCTTGAGCTATATCTAAATCGGGACCACAAGACGGAATGGCGAATCTGGGAATCGCGCGTGCGCCACATTGCCGATGCTGTGTCGGATTTGCGCGGAGTGAGAACTGAAATGTTCGTGCCTGAGATCGCCAATCAGTCACCTCATCTGAGGATTGAATGGGATCAGAAATTGATCCCCATGAAAGGCGTAGATGTTGCGAAGCTGCTTCGGGATGGCGAGCCCAGAATTGAAGTTCGTCCCTCTGCCGGTGATAAGCCTGTGATTGAAATCGCTGTCTGGATGCTGCAACCGGGAGAGCACCGGATTGTAGCCAGCCGTGTACGTGAAGTGCTGAAGAAGAACAAAACGTAGATGGAAGACTAATTGTTGATTATGAAAGCTTGAGCGAAGAAGAGCGAGATGCGGAATGGAGTAAAGGCTCTGGCCTGTAGCTTTTAAGAGAAACATTTTCCGGTTCGGGCGCTGTGGCGCCCTCAAAACAATTTTATTTTTAATCTGTTTTGAGGGCGCTCAGCGCCCGAACTAACTGCAATCTTTTTCTTAAGGTTTATAACCGAGGTATTTGATCAATAACCTCTCCACAAATCATTCTGAGTTTTTCATGTCGCTTGTGCGACGCGAGAGAAACAATGAACGCCTGGGAGCGCTAGTTTCCTTGCCTGCCAGACGGCGATATATTGCAAGAAAGCAGGCAAGGATGAGAGGCGCTCCCAGGATTTTCTGAGGAGGAAAGTAGACGCACAAAAAGCGCGCGCCGGTAATCCTGATCGTCAGGTGCTGAGTAGAAGAAAAATTTATGCTCGACATTTCCTCAGTTGCGGTAGTGATCATTAGGGGAATTGCTCTCTGGGTAATTGCGAACGCAGTATCGGCAATCCCGGCAGTCCTGGCGATGCTTAAACTGGTAGACACCTCGACGCAAACGCCTGATTCCTTCAATCTCCTTATTGTAATTGGGGCGCTGAATCAACTCTCGCTCGCGGCATTGCTGCTAATCTACGCGAAGAAACTCGCTCGCTATATGTCGCGAGGGCAGGAGAATGTTAACTTGCAAATTGGCGAAGCCGATTATAACAGCCTTCAAGCAGTAGCCTTTTCCGTCTTGGGAGCATATATTCTCATCTACGCCATCCCCAATCTCCTCAGAAAACAGAAGGCAGTAGGCAGTAGGCAGAAGGCAGGCGCTCCTTCTTCCAACTGCGCTGTTCTCATTGTTTCTCTCGCGTCGTTATTGACGACATGAATGACTCCTCCTCAGAAAACAGAAGGCAGTAAGCAGTAGGCAGAAGGCAGGCGCTCCTTCTTCCAACTGCGCTGTTCTCATTGTTTCTCTCGCGTCGTTATTGACGACATGAATGACTCCTCCTCAGAAAACAGAAGGCAGTAGGCAGTAGGCAGAAGGCAGGCGCTCCTTCTTCCAACTGCGCTGTTCTCATTGTTTCTCTCGCGTCGTTATTGACGACATGAATGACTCCTCAGAAAATCTACAGCAAGATGGTTAGGTTGCTGGTGGTGTGCGCTATCAACAAGGCTGACCGCCTTGTTGTACATCGCGTTTTCATCATTTCAGGGCGTCGCTCAAGGCGACATGAAAAACTCCTCAAAATCGTTGTCTATAGTTTTTTTCCTGCCACCATCAGTCCAGAGGAAGGGCTCTTTTTACCACCTCGGCAAAAAGTCCCAGTGGAGGCTATAATTGGAGAGATAGCTAGAGTAGCATTCGGGTTATGGCTCGTCCTGGGCTCGAAAGGGCTAACGGCAGCAATAAAGAGAATTGGAGGAATAGGCCAATCCGCCAGCACCTCTGAGTAATGCCGCGCTTAATCTAAATCAGACCACACGAGATTGTTACACTGTAATTATCTTAGCCCCGTGAGGGGCGATTGACAGTAGCCCGGCACCTTTAGTGCTGGGAGTCTATAGCGTTGATCAAGCAGTCCCGTAAGGACGGCTGAAGATCGGTCGCTGGCAAGCAATTTCAGCCGTCACATCCAGAGGGGTAGCGCGGGACTATCAATTGATCTGTTTCCTCTCCCAGCAATAAATCGCTCGCGCTTTATCAATTGTCCCTTCGGAACACTACCAAACTCATTCTGGATTAATCTCGCGAGTTCTGATTTAGAAGTGTATCCGAACGCCTGTCCTCATCAACCTCGGCGCTCCTATTGTCTCGATTGGGGTCTTACCCACTGCGTAAGTGCTATTGAAGAGATTCTCCATTGCGCCGAATACTTCAACTGCGCGGGCCAGCGGATAAGACAGGAAAATATCGGTAACGCTGAATCGGCTCAGCGGAAAGAGATTGCGATCATCATCGAACTGGCTGCCGACAAACCGGGATTGAATCGCAGCGGTGACGCCTTCGGGGGCCGCGTAGCTGGCCTGGAGCACAAGCTGGTGACGGGGCACCTGCGGTATCGCCAGACCTTCAAGCCCTCTGTCAGCAGGGAAGCGCAGTACAATAGCATCATCGAAAAGATAGCTGGAAGCAAAGCGCCAGCGCTGGCCTGGCCGGTATTCAACTTCTGCTTCAATGCCCCGCGCGCGTATGGCCCCAAGGTTCTGGCGCTGGCGAGTAATAAGCGTAGGCGTTGCGCGTATGGTCACATTAGCAACCGGGTCATTTACTCTGCTCCAGAAAGCAGTTGCGCGAACTTCTAGCGAACGCCCAAGAGCAAGGTCAATGCCCCCTTCGCCGCCCGTGAGATGCTCTGCGCCGAGATTCTCATTAGCCGTTGTCAATACATCTCCCACTCTGAACGGTCGATAAAGCTCGTTCAGCGTCGGAGCGCGAAATGCGCGATAGAACGCGCCTCGCAAAGCCACTCTGTCAGTAGCGTGATAGCGCAGACTCAGCTTTGGGCTGAGCGCCGTCTCGCTCTTAGAATTGAGCAGGGTTGTCTGAGTTTGACCGGAAGGCAATGCGCGGCTGGCAGAGGATGCGTCAAAGTTTCGCCAGTGATCGAGTCGCAAACTCAAAGCTAACTGCAATCCTCGCCCGATATTGATAATGTCGTGGATAAACGCTGCGCTGGAACGCTGACGCCCTCCGTTGCTTACCGCAGTAGTTGCCCGACCTGCGGCAAAGACCTCTTCATTACTGAATCCGTGAACCTCGCGGCCTTCAACGGCTGCTACCAGATGCTGATGGGGCCCCAGCTTCCTCGCCCATTGCAATGAAAGGCCGAATGCGCGCGCTGGCACCTGCTGGCGTCGGTTCAACGTCTCTGACGCGCGACCGGCGGCGACGGCAGAAAAGTCGCTGTTGAATAGCAGCCGATTGGCATATAGATAACCGCTCCATTCGTTCCTCTCGCTCAAGCGCCACTGCCCGCCGATAACCCCTGACCATATCTCGGTATCATTCACCTGAATGCGGGTGCCGTTGCCGCGATCTTCGGAGAAGCGAGCGCCGCGAAAGTAGAGCCGCTTGCTGGCCGAAGGAGCATACTCGGCGGTTACTTCTACGGTGCGATGCTCTGAGCGAGCTTCAATATCGGCGGGGCCCCGATCTTTAGGGGCAACGATTGCGTAGCCTCCGGTGCGGAAAAGATCGGATGAAAGAGAGAGTCCCCAGCGCCCGAGCTTGTGTCCGGCGAATAATGAGAAATCTCCTGTGCCGCGCGTGCCATACGAGCCTTCTGCTCGCAGGGCCGATTGCGATGGCTGGCGAGTGCGCAGATGTATTACTCCGCCCAGGGCATCGCTTCCGTAGAGATCCGAGGCCCCGCCCCTCATTACTTCAACCTGTTCTACTGCCGCGCGCGCAATGCGCCCCCAGTAGACCCAGCCTCCAAAAGGATCGTTGATCGGTATTCCATCCGCCAGAACCACTGTGCGGCTGGCTCCGCTCGGGCCTATGCCTCGCAGCGATACCCCCTGAGTTGTCGGATGAGCTACCAGACTGTTGGAGCGCCTGAAGAGGCTGAAGCCGGGTATCTGTCGCAGCGTATCATCCAGCGTGCGAGAGGCAGTTCGCTCCAGCCCATCGCGGCCAATGACAACAATGTTGCCGATAACATCGCTCCTGCGCTGCTCAATTCTCGATGCTGTTATAGTCATAGTCTCAGCGATAGGCGCGACCTTCAGCGTTACCTCTAGCTGCGAACCTTTCGACTCGGTCAGTTCTACTGTCAGGTTTGTCTCAGCGTATCCTTCAGCAGTAATGCGGACACGGTACTGGCCGGGCGGAAGATTGTTGAAACGAAACAAACCGTCTGCGCCGGTGGCGGCGGTCTGTTTGATCCGGTTGTCAGAGCCGGTAACTTCAACTGAGGCCCCCGCTACCGGGGCCCCCTGAGCATTGATCACCCGTCCTTCGACCGCGCCGGGCGCTGGCGCGCCGCGAATATTGGCGTTCTGGCCAAAGGCGACGGTCGCGCAAACAATAGCGACAAAGAATAACACTTCGAGTATATGAGCAAGGCCCCTCAATGATGTCAAATGAGCAATCCGGTTCGCTGATGAATGTTTATTCATGACGTCACAAGATGGAAGTCCTATAGAATTTATCCTTTGAGAGCGTGTTCTTACTATCTTGATCTGGATACCATCGACTTCAGTCGCATGGAGAATCAACTTTGACCTAACTTCCAGATACCATCGACTTTAGTCGCATGGAGTCTCAGTTTCGACCTGACTACGCTGCTTCAATCAGGATACCATCGACTTTAGTCGCATGGAGTCTCAGTTTCGACCTATGAGTCTCCACACGACAGGAGTCGGTGGTATCTGAGAAGCTGACTAGGTTGAACCTGAACTACCACACGACCGCAAGTCGGTGGTATCCAAAACACACTTCATCAATCCGCCTGATACTTCTCTTGAATGATCTCGGCCATTATTGACACAGCAATCTCTTCAGGAGTGCGAGCGCCAATAGGCAGCCCGATTGGCGCATGGACTCGCTCTACTTGCTGGCGGCTATAGCCTTCGCCGATCAACTGATCGAACACAGCGCGCACTCGCCGCTTGCTTCCTATCATACCGATATAGCCGGCTTCAGAATGCAGCACTTCGCGCAGGCATGCTTCATCGTGCTGGTGGCCGCGCGTGACGATGATTATAGCTGTCGATTTGCGAATAGAAATCTCTCTTAGCGCTTTTTGAAATGGCGAGACAATAAGCTCGATTGTCTCATCGGGAAAATGCTGGCGACTGGCGAACTCTGCGCGATCATCTATCACTGTCACTCGATAATTGAGCAATCGGCCTATTGAAGATACTGCCTGGCCGACGTGGCCGGCTCCGCAGATTATTAGCGACGCCCGCGGGCGGATGCTCTCGAACATAACGCGCAGAGCCCCTTCAGGATAACGTTTACTCCAGCTTTGATTTGACTCATCGAAGTAGAGGGTCTCCACCTCGAAGCCAGACCTGGCTATTAGCTCCAATGCTTTCTGGCGTATAGCTTTCTCAATAGGAGTTCCCACCTCTGTTCCCAGGCCCCCTGACATCCTTGCTCCCCTGCTCCCTTGCTCCTCCGCTCCTCCGCTCCCTGGCTTCTCTGCATAAACTATCAGCTTGCGGCCGATGAGGCTCTTATCAGCCGATTGAACAATAGTTGCAACGACAATTGTCTCCTCCGCCTCGATTGCCCTTCTGATTTCGTTGAATATTTCTTGCATTTAATTCTTCCTGGGCCAGGGTTCGATGAATATTTCCATCACTCCACCGCACACATCGCCTGCGCCCTCTCCGGCGTCCGTTTCGGCGGTAAGCTCGAAGCGAAACAAACCGGGTTCCCCTGATCGCATCACTTGGCGAGCTTCGGCAAAGACCTCTGCTTCGACGCAGCCTCCGCCGACGGTGCCTAACATCCGGCCATCTTCAAAGATGAGCATCCTCGCTCCTTCGCGTTGCGGAGTGGCCCCATAGGTGGCGGCAACTGTGGCAAGGGCGACTCGTTCTCGCCGCTCGACTGCCAGCGATAGCCTATCATAGATTTCACCTGTGGTCAGTGAACTCATAAAATTTCCCCTCAGAAAACAGAAGGCAGAAGGCAGTAGGCAGAAGGCAGGCTTCTTCCAACTGCGCTGTTCTAATTATTTCTCTCGCGTCGCGCGAGCCGTCTGAAAGACCCCTCTCCTGGGAGCGCCACGACCCAAAGGGTGCCCCGCCTTGCCTGCTCAGGTTGCATTACCTGGCAAGTAAGCGGGTAAGGAAACTAGTACCCCCAGGCTTTTCATCATTTCTCTCGCGTCGCGCGAGCCGTCTGAAAGACTCCTCAGAAAATTCCCTGGAGGCGCTAGTTTCCTTGCCTGCTTGTTTGCAATATAGCGCCGTCTGAGCAGGCTGCGCGCCTGCGCTTCCAGCCGTTTCATTATTTCTAGACATCACAACACATGAAATGCCCCTTTTCAATTACTGCTCAGGAACCGCATGCGGCTCGACTGATGCAAGGCAAGCGCCTGGCGCTAAACAATCGAACTCTAACAGCCATGTCTTCTGTAAGTGCTTCGACCGGGGCAATAACGCTTTCCACACGGCGCTAAACAATCGAATTCTAACAGCCATGTCTTCTTCTATCAACCGGACAAATCGGCTCCTGCTCAAGCAGTTAAAAGTATTGCGACTATGCGCAATCTATAGAGTTTAAGAAAAAGATTATGGCTGGTTCGGGCGCCAAGCGCCCTCAAAACAAGTTTATTTGAACGAGCGAATGAGCCGCGCAGGCTGGATCTGTAGCGAGCAGTCGCCCGCGCGCCCTCAAAACAAGTTTATTTGAACGAGCGAATGAGCCGCGCAGGCTGGATCTGTAGCGAGCAGTCGCCCGCACGCCCTCAAAACAAGGTTATTCTTGAATGAGCGAATGAGCCGCGCAGACTGGAATTGCAGCGAGCAGTCGCCCGTGCGCCCTCAAAACAAGGTTATTCT
>Ga0209172_10001937_pt1 | contig 40029 bp, 39 predicted proteins | sample LarsenN4metaG_FD_184113 | JGI IMG/M metagenome (GOLD analysis project Ga0209172, IMG submission 184113) | Hot spring sediment bacterial and archeal communities from British Columbia, Canada, to study Microbial Dark Matter (Phase II) - Larsen... ... | reverse complement strand
TATATCCTACCAGTCAGTTGCTTACCTCGATGATTGCCTTTGGAGTACAGCCGAACAAAGCCATAGTCGGAGCCAATGCTTTTGCTCATGAAGCAGGTATTCATCAACATGGTGTATTAAGCAATCCACTTTGCTATGAAATCATGACGCCGGAATCCGTCGGAGCTCCGAAGACAGACATCGTGCTTGGCAAACATTCCGGCCGACACGCGCTTTCGGCACGTTTCAAATCTCTTGGCTTTTTGCTTGATCGCGAAGACCTGGACGAAGTTTACGAACGGTTTGTAAAACTTGCCGATAGAAAAAAGAATATCTATGATCAGGATTTGCTTTCGCTGATCTCAGGAATCAATTCTTCCGCAAAAGCGGCGTAAAATACTTTCATTTACTATGAGAATTACAATACTGCCCGGCGACGGAATCGGTCCCGAGGTAACCGCAGAAGCATTACGTGTAATACGCTCGATTTCCGACGTCGGCAAGATAGATCTTGAATACACTTTTGAGGAGATCGGGGGTTCGGCTATCCGAAATTCGGGAGTTCCATTGCCGTCAGAAACGCTTGACAGTTGTCTCCGATCGGATGCTGTTTTGCTTGGTTCAGTCGGCGATCCTGAATTCGATTCTTTACCGCCTTCAGAACGCCCTGAGGCCGGTCTGTTGAGTTTGCGCAAAGCTCTTGGCGGCTATGCGAACCTTCGGCCGGCAAAGGCTTTCAACGCTCTGATAGATTCATCGCCATTGCGAAAGGAAATTTTAGCGGGAACGGATTTATTGATCGTCCGGGAACTGCTCGGAGGATTGTATTTCGGATATCCTCGCCAGATTACTTCAGATGAAGCAATCAATACGATGCGATACAACGGAAAGGAAATTGAGCGATGTGCACGCATTGCCTTCGAGTCTGCCAAAAAACGACGTAAGAAAGTAACTTCGGTGGATAAAGCAAATGTGCTTGAAGTATCGCAGCTTTGGCGTGCAAGCGTTTCCCGCCTGGCACGGGAGGAATTCCCGGAAATCGAACTCGAACATATGTATGTTGACGCCTGTGCGATGCATCTGGTTACAAATCCGTCGCGTTTTGATGTAATTCTTACGGAAAATCTTTTTGGCGATATTCTCTCTGATGAATCTGCGGTTCTTACTGGCTCGCTTGGAACTCTCGCCTCGGCAACAATCGGCGGAAAGGTCGGACTGTTTGAACCTGTACACGGATCTGCACCTGATATTGCGGGTAAAAATATTGCAAATCCAATAGGCGCGATCGAATCTGCCGCAATGATGTTTCGCTATGCCTTCAGCAACTCAGCTGCCGCTGATGCAATAGAACAGGCAATCAATGAAGTCCTCAACGAAGGACTGCGAACCGTTGATATTGCAGCCGGTGCCTCCGCAATCAGCACGACGGAAATGGGACAGGCAATTGCAGAAAGATGCGGGGTAATTTACAGCAATAAACGTCCGGTCGCTGCTAAAGCATAAATGAAAACTCTATACGAGAAAATTCTTGAAGATCATCTTGTTGTCTCTGAATCAGGCAAACCTGACCTGATTTACATCGATTTGCATTTGGTACACGAGGTAACATCTCCACAGGCGTTTGCGGCCTTACGTTCGGCGGGTCGTTCTGTTCGCCGTCCTGATTTGACGTTTGCCACGGCAGATCACGCAATACCTACCAGGAACAGACATCTTCCTATTGCGGATAAGGTAGCAGCTGCTCAAATCGACGCCCTGAGACGCAATTGCAGGGATTTCGGTATTCAACTTTTCGATCTGGGCAGCATCGAACAAGGTATAGTACATGTCATAGGTCCTGAACTTGGCCTGACAAGGCCGGGAATGACAATTGTTTGCGGCGATTCGCATACAGCTACTCACGGTGCATTTGGGTCGCTTGCATTCGGTATCGGAACCAGCGAGGTCGAACATGTACTTGCAACCCAGACGCTGCCGCACGGCAAATCAAAAAATATGCTTATCCGCGTAAATGGCAAGTTACAATCCGGAGTTACTGCCAAAGACCTGATATTGACAGTAATAAACCGCATCGGAACAGCGGGCGGGACCGGCTATGTCATTGAGTATGCGGGCGAGGCGATTCGCTCGATGTCTATGGAATCAAGGATGACCATTTGCAACATGTCTATCGAAGCCGGCGCAAGGGCCGGGCTTATCGCTCCTGATGACATAACATTCGAATACCTGCGCGGACGCCGCTATTCACCGGCCGGCGAAGATTGGGAGCGCGCGATCGAATACTGGAGGACTCTTAGATCGGACGACGATGCCGGGTTCGATTCCTGTTATGAGTTTGATGGATCGAGTATCTCTCCAACCGTTACGTGGGGCACTTCTCCGGAAATGTCAGTGCCTGTAGATGGATGCGTGCCGGACCCGGAAACTATTACTGATGAAACAAAACGAAATGCTTATATCCGTGCATTGGAATACATGGAACTTGAACCCGGAACACTAATTACGGCAATAGAAATAGATACGGTTTTTATTGGCTCGTGTACCAATTCCCGTATCGGGGATTTGCGGGCAGCAGCTTCAGTTATTGCCGGCCGTAAAGTCTCTCCACGCGTTCGCGCTTTAGTCGTACCGGGCTCTATGCAGGTTAAAAAACAGGCGGAAGAAGAAGGGCTTGCACGTATTTTCACCGAAGCAGGATTTCAATGGCGTGATGCCGGATGTTCGATGTGTCTTGCGATGAATGACGATATTCTTTCGCCGGGAGAAAGATGCGCTTCTACCTCGAACCGTAATTTTGAAGGCAGACAGGGACGCGGTGGCCGGACTCATCTGGTAAGCCCTGAAATGGCGGCAGCGGCAGCTATCGCAGGACATTTTGTTGATGTACGCGAGTTTTCTGTAAATAAGGCTTTATGGAAAGGTTTGTGAATTTCACCGGAAAATGCGTCGCCATTTATCGGGCGAATATCGACACCGATCAGATTATCCCGAAACAATTTCTGAAAAGTACCGAACGTTCAGGTTTTGGCCGATATCTTTTTTATGATTGGCGTTATAATGCAGATGGCTCGCCAAACAGCGAGTTTATTTTGAACCGGCCAAATTATTCCGATTCGACGATCCTGTTAACAGGCACGAATTTCGGTTGCGGCTCTTCGCGCGAACATGCACCCTGGAGTATTCTGGATTATGGTTTTCGTGTAATCATAGCGCCGGGGTTTGCCGACATTTTTTACAACAATTGTCTGAAAATTGGCCTTTTGCCGATTGTTCTCCCGGAAAACACCGTTGCCGGACTTGCCAAAAAGGCGTCAAGCTCAGACGGTCTCTTTCTGTCTGTTGACCTGGCTTCGCAAATAATTACAGGTCAAAACTTTCTCGAGCACTTCGAAATAGATCCATTCCGGAAAGATTGTCTGTTAAAAGGTTTGGATGAAATTGGGCTGACGCTTGAAAAAGAAGCAGACATTCAAAGATTCGAGGCTGCTCGTACCTCCCGGTTTCCATTCCTCAATTACCCTTTGGCTTAGCAACTGAAAAAAAGCCGGATACTGCCCGCCGCAGGCTTGTTTGCATTTTTTTTGCTTGCAAGTTACCATAAATGCTTGAAAATCGCGTATTTTTTCACTTTAAAAGCGGGTATTTATTTAATTTTGCACTTCTTAATTAAACAAACTGGATCGCAATGATTTATGGGCTTTTCGACAATCGCAATTCACGCGGGAAATGAGCCCGATTCGGCGACCGGAGCGGTCAGTGTTCCTATTTATCAGACCTCGACCTATGCTCAGGAAGGCTTGGGCAAGCACAAAGGATACGAGTATGCCCGCACCAAGAACCCGACCAGAACCGCTCTGGAAAAAAACATAGCCGCGCTTGAAAACGCACGTTTCGGTTTTGCATTTGCATCCGGAATGGCCGCAATTGACGCTGTGTTAAAATTAGTCAGAGCCGGCGACCATGTCATCCTCGGTCATAATACCTACGGCGGAACATTTCGTCTTTTCTCCCGCGTATTAGCTAATTACGGCATTGAATTCACGCTGGCAGATACCTCTGATCTATCAGCAGTTGAATCATCATTTCGCCCCAACACAAAAATGGTTTTCGTAGAAACGCCGACAAATCCGATTATGACCGTTACGGATCTCTCGGCAGTTTCGGAATTAGCACATTCCCGTGGAGCTAAAGTAGTCTGCGATAATACCTTTCTTTCGCCGTATTTCCAACGCCCTATAGAACACGGCGTAGATATTGTTGTTCATTCCACGACTAAATATCTGAACGGCCATTCGGACAGCGTAGGCGGTTTTGTTGCTCTTAATGATGAGAAAGATGCGGAGTGGATCGGTTTTATTCAAAACAGCGTAGGAGCGATTTTGTCGCCATTCGATTCATTTTTGGTGCTCCGCGGAACTAAAACGCTTGCCTTGCGTATGCAGGCACACGATCGCAATGGCCGCGCGGTGGCAAATTTCCTTGCCGATCATCCAAAGGTTCAAAAGGTTTACTACCCGGGATTGACATCGCATCCGCAGCATGAAATCGCGAAACGCCAGCAATCAGGCTTTGGAGGAATGGTCTCATTCGAAACCGGATCGCTCGAAAACGCAAAAAAGGTTCTTGAAGGCGTCAAACTTTGTACTCTCGGCGAGAGTCTCGGAGGGGTCGAAACTCTGATCTCCCATCCGGCAACAATGACGCATGCGTCAGTGCCCGATGAAACGCGGCGTCGGCTGGGTATTACCGACGGACTTGTGAGAATTTCAGTCGGGATCGAAGATATCGAGGATATAATCGAAGATCTCAATCAAGCTTTGGGTTAAAATGGCTGCCGGGAACCAGATACCGCTCTGCGGTACTGAGTTTCAGGGGCCAAAAGGGATATGTTTACAGTCGAAGTTCACGCCACATCACACATAGGCCGCGTCAGGAAAGGTAATGAGGATAATTATCTGCTTCTCAATATCGGATCACGTCGTGCCTGGACGCTGCCACAGGACGGCGAAGAATTGATTGTTGAATCCCAATCCTTTGTCATAAATGACAATGGTATAGTTCTGGCAGTTTCCGACGGTATGGGCGGCGCGCTTGCGGGCGAAGTTGCCAGTAAAATGGCTGTCGAATGCGTTTCGGAAAAGCTCCTGGAGGCAACCGAAGATATCGAAGAAACACTGACGCCGGAAGCAGCCGAATATCACCTGATTGCTAAACTTTACAACGCCACTCTATACGCAAACCACTTAGTCCACGAACATGGTCGGACAGACCCACAATTTCAGGGAATGGGAGCAACATTTACCGGTATCGGTTTGACGGCTAAAGGCGTGGATGTAATACAGGTTGGTGATAGCCGCGCCTATCTGATTCGCAATAACCGTATATATCAAATCACAAAGGATCAATCGCTTGTCCAGCAGTTGATTGATGCACAGCAGATTTCTCCTGAAGAAGCCGAAACACATACACTCAAAAATGTAATCCTACAGGCTCTCGGAGCTCAAAACGAGATATTTCCGGTTTCTGCCCGTCTTAGCCCTTGTCGCGATGACGTCTTGCTTCTTTGCAGTGACGGACTTTCTAATAAGGTTTCTGCGGCGGCAATCCAGCAAACCATAACAGAAAATCTGACCTCGTTGGAAAAAGCTGCGGTTTCGCTTATCGAGCAGGCAAATGCCAATGGCGGCGAAGATAATATAACTGTTGTAATTGCAAAGATTTACGGTGACGACCTGCCGCTACCCGAAGGTGATGAGGTACAACTGGAAATCCTGGATCTAGGGAACATACACGATACAGCCGAGCAGGATTCGGACGAAGAGGACACGGCAGAAATTATCTAACCCGGCTAATCTCCACGCCAATCCGGTAAAGCCTTTTCCGGACGTCGCACTAAAATAGACGAGCCCCGAACACTAACCACCTCTACTTTTTCACCTTCATGCAGATCTGTTTCACCGTCTTCCGGAAATGCGGTCCATATCGAGCCGTAAACCTTTACGGCGGCCTCCTTTAATGCTCCGTGGCTTGATACGGTAACCGTCCCGACTTTTCCCGGCAACGCTTCTATGCCAATTTTCGGAGCCTCCTCCGACCTATGGGCTAAATAATTGGAAAATATTGTCCTTGACAATGCAGTAAGTATGATTGATATACCAGCGAATACAAGAAACTGCCATAGCAAGCCGCCGCCTAAAATAGCAACGAGCGCCGCCGCTATCGCTCCGATGCCAAACCACAATAGCACGAAGCCAAGCGTAAAAGTCTCAGCGACGATCAAAACTACCGCCAGAACAACCCAGAAAACCCACAGATAATATTCCATACCGAATAGCTGAAATCCCGTCGAGCGAATAATAGCATAACATTATTTCAAATTGGATTTGGCACTTGTAGTCGCAAAGTCGGCTTTTAAGCCGGCCAAAAGTTGTGTAAACTAGTTTTTCAGGCTGGGGTGGCGGAATTGGTAGACGCCCAGGACTTAAAATCCTGTGCCCTTAGGGGCGTGCGGGTTCGACTCCCGCCCTCAGTACCAATGTAAATCATTTATTTACAATCACTTATGGGCCGGCCTAGAGATAGGGCGGTCCTTATTTTTGTCTAAAAGTTGCCTCGGGGGGAATTTGGGGGGGAATTTTCCGCCGAAACCCGTCCAATTCTGACTCCACGTGAGCTCCTTTTGGCCATCAATGTCTAGGTGTCCCACCGAAAAGTTCAATGACCTATACCAAGGGCATAGCGTTTGCTTTCCGAGATGAGAATGTGGGGGAAATTAGATCTATGAACCGTGAAATAATCGACAGTGAACAACTCGCCCAAAGGTGGCACCTTACCGGAACTGAGGAGGCGATTGCGAAAAGATTCCAACGTCTCTGGGCTCTACCCAAGTCGAACCCGCGTCATCTGAAGGCCCTTAGAATTGGCAATCAAATCCGTTACCGAATGGCGGATATTTTGGAATATGAAGATCGAATCGTCACCGGGAAAAGGCGGGTGCTAGCCTAAATTAACGGCAGATTCGAATTTTCCTTTGGCTCCATAAAGCTCGTGTTGCGGCTGGAATGAAGAGTTCGATGCGGAGTAGTCCAGAGCAAAATTGGCCTGTTTTTCAACCATTTGGCTAGTTCCCGCACCGTCAACCCGCATTCGTCGCCATCATAGACGATCCACGATTCTAACAATTTCATCGAGACCGCCCACTCTGACACCACCGCGTCAACCGTCACCAGAAAGAACAGCAACCGTCAGAACCATAAGGCTGGAACGGCAAATCCTTTCAATGTTCGAATTGCGACCTGAGATCGGTCAGCTTCCCGATTCGTCTGACGATAGTTCCTGGGCTAGGGCATTTGCCCGCAATGCTTGCACGTCTTAGCTCATGAAAGGTTGGCATACGGCGATACCGTTTCGATAACTTTCCGATTGCCGACAAAATCTCGTCATCAGTATATCTTCGCGAGTTTGGCGCTAATTCAGAATAGCCCGCGGCCTTGTATGCTTTCGGCAAACTTCCAAAAATGCTAGCGAATGGTCCGACTGACGAGCACTCGCCCAATCTGCTTGCAGCATTAATATCCCGGTCGGTCGGCTTTCTGCCAAGCTTCTTCCCCAACGTCTTAAGCTGAACGATCAATTCTTCTTTGGTATATTTCTGCCAATATGTCGTACGCTCTTTCGCTTTATGGTAAACCGTCTGCGTTCCGGCGGCACGACGGGCTTTCGAGAGTGTCCCGAACTCCTTAAGAAACATCTTCACCGATGGCCCATCACCGGCGTCGTACAACTTCTGAATATCCGTTTTCTGTATTGGGCGGTCCAGTGTCGCGTCCACCTTGCCAAGGATCGCAAGCATTTCCTCGCGGCCGTAAATCCATTTCGCGGCACCCGCTGCCTCGATCGCGGCCGGAACAGAACCGAACGCCCGTACAAAATGGTAGGGCGGTGAGACCTCTTGTCTCCTTCTTGCCTCGTCAACGTCTTCATCAAAAACGGTTCGGCCCAACTTCCGCTGAAGTTGGCGAAGTTCATTGAGGAGTCTATTGCGGTCAGATTCGTCAAATTCCTGCTTATACTTAGGCTTCAGCTTTGCCCGCTTTAGGGCCGCTAGAAAACTGCCGAACACGGCGTAATATACATACAACGGATAAACTCGGTCGTGCTCTCGGAGTCCAGGCCAATCGTTTGTCACTGGCGTTCTTCCAAGCTCGCCGGCGATCTCTTTCAGTTCGGCGATTAAATATTGCTTCGACGGGACGTCTGTCTTTGTCCGCCGCTGCTTTTTACCGGTTCGGATTGTAGGGTCCTCAAGGAACCAACGACGGCACGCACGGCAATAAAACCGTTGCTTCCGATGTTTCCCAAAGCCAGCCTTGCAAGTCGAACCACTACCGCAGTGATAACAAATGAACCCAGATGGAATCGCTGGTCGCCCCATTGCTCAATAGTAACATTAGCGATAAAGGCTAATTGTTCTTCGATTTATCGAGGATCTGTTTCAAGTCTTCGTCAATCGGCATCGGTTTGAAAAACCAGACATCTGAACCGCCTGTATTACCTTTGGGATAAATACCAAATGGTGTTTTGGTGGAAGCTCCGACAAGGCGAATTAGCTGCCCAAATATCTCGCGCACGTCTTTCTTTATCCAACCAACTTTTAACATCCGCCAATGAACGCGGGTATGCTCATAGGTTATTGCCTGTCCAAGAACATGAGCGCGTTCAAGATGCTCGAATGCGGCAGAGAGGTCACCATCCTCAAGAGATTTGTCGGCAAAAACTATTTCAGAGTCAATGTGTTCGCGAAGGTTTTCCATGCTCAGTCAGTGTATACAACAGCGTATAAAAATTACATTGCATTATGTTAGTTGATAAAGATAAGCAAGATACCGCATGGATCCCAAACGTGCATTATATGCGTGTCACCGATCATTTCGGGCGCGGCAATCCTAGCGTGGCCGTAGGTGTTCGCCTCGATCACGGCTTTTGCATGTGCGAACCACGTCGGCACGTCATTAACGTCAAACTTCATCATAAAGTTTTCGGCCCAGTCTTTGTTGTAATAATTCTGCAGACGGAACTTCGCGCCTCCGAGTTCGCAATCCATCGTGCCGCCCCAGCCTTCGGTAAGAGTAAATCCGAGCGCGCTGTAGAAAGCTTTTGAAACCTCGAAATCTTCGGAGGGAGCGTAAACGACAAGTTCGTTAATGGTAGGGTTCATATTCGAGCCGGGAATGTAGTCGCATTTACGATCGCGGCCAGTACATTATAATGAAAACTCCAACAAGGGCCACCGTCCCGCCGATTAGATCGAAGCGGTCTGGTGGAGTTTTGTCGATGCCCCAGCCCCATAGTAACGATAGAACAATGAACACTCCGCCATATGCCGCGTAAACGCGTCCGAAGTTAGCGGGTTGAAGTGTAGGAACGATCCCGTAGAGAACAAGCAAGACTGCACCGAGAGCGGCGTACCAAATACTCTTTCCATCACGGATCCAAATCCAGACAAGGTAGCCGCCTGCAATCTCACATAGCCCGGCTGCGATGAAAAACGAAATAGATTTGGCGAGTTCCATCTTACTTAAGGTCGAAAGTTTGCGGCAATGAATTCTTTTGCGCCGTCAGGGCCCGAGAGTTCGAGGAAAAGGTCACCTTCCCCTCGCGGAACTGTCAGCTTGAAATCGAGAAACGGACAGCAGCGCCGTTCTAGAACGATGAACTCATTCAACGCGGCAAAGGACGCATCGTTAGACGGAAAGCGAAAGCTATAACCTCCGGTGGTCTCTTCCGTAGCCAATACAGACTTTTTGACTGCGTTAAGAACGGTTTGTTCGCGTTTTCGAAACTCTTCGTCGTTGAGGGTGCAGATTATCGGGATCTCTTCCATTTTCTAATTTTTACGGCAGTAACAATAGACAAAGTCCTGCGTAGTTCCGAATGGTGTGTTGTGAGTTTCGCCGATACTTTCGACTAGTTTGAATGTCTCGCCGAATTCGTCGTGCATCGATTCTGGGCTATAACGGACGACATCCAGGCCGCTGCATTTCTGCGGGCCTTCGAGGCCGAAAGATGCAACGATAATGTGTCCGCCGGGTTTGAGCGAACGCATTACGACGTTTACGTATTTGCGTCTGTCTTCTTCATCCGTCAGAAAATGAAAAACGGCACGGTCGTGCCAAAGGTCGTAGTGAGACTCAAGCAGATCGACAGCCGTAATATCTGCCGCGATCCAGGTCACTTGGGAAGCTTTTTCCTTTAGGCGGTCTTTGCTTCCGGCGATGGCACTCTCGGAGATCTCCAACACCGAAATGTCGATGAATCCACTTTCGAGAAGATCGTCAACAAGCGTCGAATTTCCCCCGCCGACGTCGATGATCGCGGCATCTTTACCGACCCCGGTGTTCTCTATCATCCGAAGCGACGTCTCGAGATGTTCGCGAAACCAACTAACCTCGTCGCGAGCCTTTGTCTGATAAACTCTTTCCCAATGTTCTTGTTTGTTCATGACGATCCCTCCCCATCTATCTATAGATGTGTTTCGTGACATGCAAAGCCGTCGCGTTCTGTTTGAGCGGTGACGTGAGTGATCTTAAATTCCGCAGTGCAGCATCTATGAACTCGTTCGAGAACCTCATCATGCTCTGAACCTTCGGCAAGCACCGCGTGAACGCTCAAAGCATTTACACCCGAAGTCAGCGACCAGACGTGCAGATCGTGGATTTCGGCAACACCTTCTAACCTTGATAAATTATCACGTAAAGTCGCGATGTTTACGTCAGACGGAGTTCCCTCGAGTAGTACGGCTACCGCATCCTTAAGCAAAGACCACGTTCGCGGCAATATGAAGAGGCCAATTCCGGCTGAGATCAGCGGATCGGCGTAATACCATCCGGTCGTAAGCATGATTATTCCCGCGATTATCACACCTACGGACGTGAGCATGTCTGAGAGAACCTCGAAATACGCGCCCTTCATATTGAGGCTCTCTTTCGAACCGGACCGCAAAATGAATACACCGGCGATATTTATCGCCAAACCGAACGTGGCGACAATGAGCATTCCGCCGCTTTGCACCTCAGGCGGATTTTTGAAACGTTCATACGCTTCATAGAGGATGTAGAGTGAGATGAAGATCAGAACGACAGCATTCGTAAGAGCCGCGAGTATCTCGACACGATAGTAGCCATATGTTCGCTCAGGCGAAGCCGGCTTCTCGGCAAACCATATCGCCAGCAGCGCCAGTCCGACGCCCGCAACGTCCGTCAACATGTGGCCCGCATCTGCAAGCAGCGCCAAACTCCCCGTCCAAAACCCGCCGATTACCTCAACAACCAGGTAGGTTAACGTTAGAAAGAAAACGATCGTAAGCGGTTTCTTGTTTTTGCCGGATGCAGATATTTCGTGAGTGTGTCCGTGTCCCATATTCTTGTGAAGAATTTCCCAACCAAGATTTCTATTTCCGCTTAGCGGCGTCTTCCAGGGCTTCTATGTTTTCGTCTAAATGCCGCCCGCCATTCGCGTCGTTGCTGATGATTCAGTCCAGCAGCCTTCAGATCGGCCGTTTTGAAATTGAATCGCTTCAATCCGAACCGTGCGATAACCAGCAGAACAACGGTCAAAGAAAGCGCGACTAGTAGTCCTAACCAGAAAACGTTTGACGAAAATGAAAAACCAAGAATCATACTCTCGCGTTCTCAGATAAGAACAACTTTCTCGACCGGGACCACTACAATCAGCCCATCTCCCTTCTTGCCGGTATGAGCATTCTCACGGATCGCCGCAATAATCTGATCAACCATTTCGTCATTTGCGAATATCTCGATCCGTTTGTTCGGTTTGAACGGATCGAGCGTGTCGTAAGCCGTTGTCAGCAATCTCTGGCCAAACCCTTCCGAGTCGATCGACGTCATTCCGGGAAAGCCTTCGATCTCCTCAAATGCCGTGACGATCTTTTCAACCGTAAAGGGCCGCACAATTGCGATTATCAGTTTCATGGTCTAGTCCTCCGTGAACTCATCCGCCGCATCCTTTTCGAACCAGGCGTAAAGCGTCGGCAAAATCAAAAGCGTTAAGAGCGTGGATGTGATCAGTCCGCCGATAACAACCGTTGCTAACGGCCGTTGTACCTCGGCTCCCGCCGATGTGGCCAATGCCATCGGGATAAACCCGAGGCTAGCGACCAAGGCCGTCATTAGGACCGGTCTTAGACGGGTCATCGCTCCTTCGTTAACCGCATCGATCACTGATTTACCTTCTTCGCGCAGATGATTGATAAAGCTGACCATCACCACACCGTTCAGCACGGCAACACCGAAGAGAGCAATAAATCCGACCCCGGCTGAGATCGAAAAAGGCATTCCGCGAAGTGCGAGCGCTACCACGCCTCCGACGATCGCAAACGGAATTCCCGTGTAGATCATCAGCGCCTGCTTGGCGGATCCGAATGTTGAGAAAAGCATTACGAAGATCAGGAACAGGGCAATAGGAACGACGATCAACAATCGATTTGTTGCCCGTTCGAGATTCTCGAACGTCCCCCCCCATTCCAAGTAATAGCCGGGCGGCAGCTGCACGTCTTTCTCGATCTTTTGCTTCGCTTCCTCAACAAAACTCGCGATGTCGCGGTCGCGGACATTTGTCGAGACGACGATCCGGCGACGCGTAGCTTCTCTGGAGATCTGGGCCGCACCCTCGACAAGAGCAATATCGGCCACCTGTGCGAGTGGCACACGCTGACCAGTGGGCGATGTCAATGTTAATGCCCGAACTGAATCAACCGTTTTGCTGGCGTTCTCATTCAAACGCAAAACGATGTCGAAGCGCTGTTCTCCTTCAAAAACCTCGCCCGCCTTTTTCCCGGCAAAAATTGCTTCAACAAGCTCGTTTACATCCTCGACATTAAGCCCGTACCGGGCTATGGCTGCTCGATCCGGCTTGATCTGTAATTGCGGCAGGCCCGTCGTAACCTCGACTTTTGCTTCCTCAGCACCCTGAATTTTTGCCAGGACCTGTTCAATCTCTTCGCCTTTATCAGCCAGCACTTGTAGATCGTCGCCGAAGAGCTTGATCGCGACATCGCCTCGCGTTCCCGCTATCAACTCGTTGACGCGCATTTCGATCGGCTGCATGAAGCGGAAAGATGCCGCTCCGGGAACCTCTTCCTCCAGCTTTTTCGACATTTTCTCGATAAGTTCTTCTTTCGTTATGCCTGATTCCCAATCTGCGATCGGATTGAGCATTACGAAAACGTCACATTGGTTAAGACTCATTGAGTCGGTCGCGACCGCCGGCGCACCGCATTTCGAAACGATCGTCTTTACCTCCGGGAAAACCTTTAGGGACTTCTCGACCTCGGTGGTTAGTTTCATTGATTGATTCAACGAAACACTCGGCAGCAGGATGGCTTCAATGAGGATATCGCCTTCGTCGAGTCGCGGGATAAACTCCCCACCCAAATAAGGAAAGATCGCCCCAGCGATCAGAACGGTAGCAACCGCGATCGCTAGAACCTGTGCGCGGAACCTCATCACGAAGGCAAGGGCTGGCTGGTAGGCCTGTTTTGCCCAGCGGATCAAGAAGCTCTCTTTCTCAGAGACATTGCCTTTCAAGATCAACGCCAGCATCGCCGGAACGTAAGTGAGTGAAAGGATCAGCGAACCGAGCAGTGCAAAGATCACGGTTAACGCCATCGGGACGAACATCTTCCCTTCGATGCCGCGAAGGCTGAGGATCGGCAGATAGACGATGCCGATGATCGCGACGGCGAACACCACAGGCCGGGCAACCTCGAGACATGCTTCCAGTATCGTGCGTTCGGGCGGTTCGCGGGAATGCTGGTGCTGAGCCTCCGCCCGGCGCCGAACAACGTTTTCAACCATCACCACCGCACCGTCAACGATCAAACCAAAATCCAGAGCTCCTAGACTCATCAAATTTCCGGACACGTTAAAAATGCGCATCAGGATCGCCGCAAACAACATTGAAAGCGGAATGATGGTAGCTACCAAGAGAGCTCCTCGCCAGTTGCCTAAAAGCAGGACCAGAACAAAAATGACGAGTGCGGCACCTTCAACCAAGTTTGTCTCGACCGTCGCAATAGCCCTCCGCACCAAATCAGTTCGATCGTAAAAAGGTTCGATGGTTACGCCCTTGGGTAATGTCTTTCTGATCTCCTCAATTTTCGCTTTGACACGTTCGGCCACGACCCGCGAGTTTTCTCCCTTGAGCATGATCGCCATTCCTGACACGATCTCGCCTTCGCCGTTGGTTGAGACAGCTCCCTGCCGGATACTTTGACCTTCGACGACTTCACCCAGATCGCGAACAAAGACCGGAACACCTTCCGCACCCGTTTTCACGACAATATTCCTGATGTCATCCATCTTCTCGACCAGTCCGACTCCGCGTAAAAGATACTGCTCAGCGCCCTTTTCAATATACCCGCCGCCGACCGTGCCGTTATTTTTCATCACGGCATCATGAACATCGCTCAAGCTCAAGCCGTAAGACTGCAGTTTCTCAGGCGATAGACGCACCTCGTACTGTTTGCCATATCCGCCATGCGAATTGACCTCAGTGACGCCGGGAACGCCCATCAACTGACGGCGAATGTTCCAATCATGTATTGTTCGAAGATCGGTCGCCGTGTAGTTACTGCCTGGTTCTGCTCGAACTTCGTATTGATATATCTCGCCGAGGCCTGTTGCGATCGGTCCCATCTCCGGCGAACCGATGCCGGGAGGTATCTGCTCACGGGCGGTCGCCATTCTTTCGAGAATTAGTTGACGTGCGAAATAAATATCGGTTGATTCTTCGAAGACGATTGTTACATTCGAGATACCGAACTTTGAGACAGAACGGATTTCTTCGACACCCGGAATCCCTGACATCGCAACTTCGATAGGAAACGTGATCTGTCGCTCGATCTCGAGAGGAGCAAGAGATGGCGCGTTGGTCAGGACCTGAACCTGCACATTAGTCACGTCAGGCACCGCGTCGACCGGCAGATTGATAAGACTGTATGCCCCGGCAGCCGCCATGATCGCGACGAGCAAAAGGACAACGAGCTTTTGAGCTATCGAGAAACGAATAAGTGCGTTAATCATAAAAATCTTTACTCTTGCCGAAACACCGACGACAAACAGTTAGGACGCTGTTCTGAATTCGCGAGCGGCATTCGCAAAAACCCGAAATGCCGATCGTAGGAATAGACCTATCAGCGCCAAAGCGATAAGCACATCCGGCCACCCGGATTGTGTAAACCAGACGGCCCCGGCCGCAACAAAAACAGAAATATTTGAAGCGATGTCGTTTCGCGAACACTCCCACACGGAACTCATATTCACATCATCATCTCGGTGCCGCGTGAGCAGATACAAGCACACGGAATTGCCCGCGAGCGAGAACAAACTGACGATCCCCATAACCTCAAAGATCGGCACGTTTGGGACCATTAGCTTGTAAATGACCTGACCCAGCACGATCAATGCGGCAAGCAGTATCAGGCCGCCCTTAAAAAACGCGACTTGTGCTTTTGCCCTCGATGCCTGGTAAACGGCGTACAGGCTCAAACCATATGTGAGAGCATCGCCGAGATTATCAAGCGAATCTGAAAGAAGTGCGCTGGAACCGGCATAGATGCCCGCGCCGATTCCTGCGGCAAACATCACCGCATTTATGACGAGTACAATTTTCAGAGTCGAACTCTGACGTTCCCGCAACACTGCTATCGCGTCGTCTTTCTCACAACAATCACCCATGCCAATACCTCCTTAAGGCGTCATCAATGGTCCTCGCCCATTGCTCCTTTCTCCAGCTGCGTCTTTAGGGTAAAGCTGCCTTTTGTCACAACCTTCTCGCCGAGCTTTAGGCCGTCGATCACCTTGGTATAGCCGTTAATGTCTGCGCCAGCCTCGATCTCGCGGACTTCGAAAGCTCCAAGTTCATCTTCCCGCGGGACAAATACAACGGTTTTGTCTCCCGTACGCTGAACGGCGTCGGACGACACGACTAATTCCTGCCCCGTCGCCGCATTCGTGCCGGTATAAAAGCCAACGTCGACAAACATTCCGGCTCGGAGCTTACCGTTCCTATTCGGAACCTCGATCCGCACTCTGCCGGTTCTGGTTGTCTCATCTAACTGCGGATCGATATATGACACACGGCCATTCACCGTGCCTATCGCCGGCGAAGTGATCTCGGCATTCGCGCCGACAAACAGCTTTGACATGTTGGTTTCGGGCACGTTTGCGATCACATAAACGGTTCCGAGATTCGAGATCGAAAAGATCGGAGTTGCGGCTTCTACTACGGCACCTGCATTGAATTTGCGTTCCGTAACAATGCCCGACAGCGGAGCTCGAAGTGAAACGAGCGAGGTGTCGCCGCAATGATCGTCGGGTTTATTCGATTCGACCGGAACGCCAAGCGAACGTAACTCATCCTCGATGTGTTTCAAATCGACCCTAGCGGTTTCAACCTCGGCCTGGGCTTCCTGCAATTCTTTGTTAAGGGCAATGTTGGACTGGAAATCAAATTCGGCTTTAGCTGTGCGGTAGCTAGTTTCTGCAGTCATCAAATCTTTTCCGGCTCCGGCACCAAGTTCGATCAGGCGTTTGGTTCTTTTCAATGTCGCGTCGGCTTCATCGAGTTTAGCTTTCGCCTGTAGTACGGCTACGCGGTTCTCAGATTTTTGAACACGTGTCAGATTTCGCTGAACGAGCTCGTATTTGGTCTTCGCCTCGTGCATCTTGCCGTGCATTTGAGCAAGTTGCGGACTGGAGAGAACCGCGAGAACCGCTCCACGCTGCACATAGTCGCCAACACCGTAGTTGACCCTCTCAATGCGTCCGCCGACCAGCAGAGTCGCCATCTCCGTCGTCTCAGGATTTAGTTCAACCGCTCCCGTTACATTCAACATCGCGATCGCTGGTCGCTGTGTAACGGTCTCGGTTTGAATGTCGGCTGCGGTCAGGGTTTCGGCGTCGAGTTTCACTTCTTTTCCGGTTTCGTTCTCGGAATGCTCTGTTTCAGCAGGCTTTTCAGCCGACGCACTTTCTGTAGATACACTCTTGCTGACTATCCACGCTACTGCGACGAGAACGATCAATCCGAGAATTACCGCCGTTATGATCCAAGCTCGCATCGAGCCGCTACCGCTTCCGTGAGAGTGATCAGATTCGGTTTCACGGCTGTCAATACTCGATTCCAAACGGTTAAGTTCCGCTTCATCCGAAGCATGGTGTTTGCGGCCGTCATCCTCAGCATCCGTCATTTCTTTGTTCATAGTGTCTTTTTCGCTCATACGACTTACCTATTTGGGTTCGGGCAGAAATCCATTTCCGCCCAGAGCAATATTCAGATCAACCTGTGCTTTATATCGCTGCGTCAAGGCCTCAGTTAGATCACGAATTGCATCCAGAAGCCTGCGTTGTTCGGCTATCAGCTCCGTTATTTTGATCTCGCCTAATTCGTAAACCCGGCGAAAGGTTTCTACATTTTGTGTCGACGTGGGAATCGCCGCGTTCTCCAAAGTAGAGACCGCACGACTGGCGGCTTCATACCGCTGATAGGCCGCAATGACTTCGCCTCGGACGACACGCTCGGCAAATTCACGTCGTTGCCCTGCCTGTTTGATAGCGATCTCCGCCTCGGCTTTAGCTCCTTGATTTTTGTTGAAGATCGGCAGGCCCACCGAAACGCCGAAAGCCAGGTCGCGATCACGCTGCGAAAACGGAACAGGAGCGTCGTAGTTTGAACGGCCGAATGTATATTTCGTGTAGAGCGTCACATCGGGTTTGCTCTGAGCTCGCACGAGCCGAAGTCCGGCCGTCGCCACCTGCTCTTCGATCTGAGCAAGCCTTAGGTCCGGGCGTGTACGGAGTGCGATCTCAACTGCCGAATCGCGCGTCTGGGGCAAGCTCGGCATTACGGCGCTCGTAAGCTGTTCTCGGAGCTTTAGGCTATTTTCGAACGGAATGCCTGAAAGCAGTTTCAACTGGGTTATTGACGATTCAAGACGGCCTTCCGCAAGTTGACGGCGCGAACGCAGACGCTCAACCTCGGCCCGCAGAAGACTTAATTCGAGGGGAGCGCTTTCCCCCTCGTTGACGCGAATCTGAACAAACCGCGTCGTCTGCAAATCCAGCTCGAGGAGTTTTTCCGTGGCATCCAGTTCGCGTAACGCCGCCAGTGCCTCGGCGTAGTTGGTAAGGATATTAGCAACGAGTAAACGCTCGCGATTGCGGACCTCGGCCTCGCTTGCTTCGATCCCAATCTGTGCGACATCGATCCGCGACTTACGCCGTCCTAGAACCTCGATCGGCAATGATGCTCCGATCGAGATCTGACCATCGCCGCCGTCACCCACAAGCCGTCCGGACTGCTGCTCAAACTCCAGAGTCGGATTGGGTCGCAGTCGCGCCTGTTGCAGCCTTGCCTTCGCCCGGTCGATCTCCAGCCTCCAGGCAGACAGATCCTCGTTTGTCTTTAGAGCTAGATCTATCAATTCTCTGACGAGAAGACCCTCTTGAGGGTCAAAGTATTTTGGTAATAGGGACGTGAGTATCGGCGACGATACCGGAGTTTCCAGCGTCGTATCCGTCTCCGCCCTTGCAAACAGACTTCGATCCTGCGACCGAACGGAAGGCCCGAAGAATAATAGGACACAGACGGCACACAACACGTGCGTCCTGAGGTTAAAATGCATCTTGAAATTCCTTGATCAAATACCAGCAAGTGTCATTTCCCGCCAGATAGGCGCGAAAAACACAGAACGGCCATGAAGTCCTACTAACTCTGGCATGAGCTAGAGTCGGACTACCCGTGACTATTGATCAAGAAAATTCTGGAGGCAGGTATGGGGTTGGAAGGGAGTTAGATGTCGCTGGTCTGTATTCGCCGACGACCTGATCACTTGGCAACTCGACGGATTTGTTATTTATCGCAATAACCGGGATAGCGACCGCATGGCAAAGACATTCGTCGACACAGTTGGAGGATTCGCCGTTCTCGCCTTCATGATCGCAGGCGGACATCGACGCCTCGAGCGAAGCGGAATTCACTTTCGCTGAGACAATAATATCGGCCGTGGAAGCTCCCGAAGCTAATTCCGAACGGCCTTGCGGAGTACAAAGTACTGGGCACAAAAGTTCAATCGCGACAAGGCAGATCCAAAAGGCGACAAATCGCCTTTTCATCACCCGTCTTCGCATCGATCGAAAAATCCCGTACATAAAGCAGCTTGGGATAATTTTATCCCAATGCTAAAGGCTAGTCGTTCTTACGTATGGTTGTCAAGTTAATGGTGAGTTATCTATCGAATTACTATCGAACACGCGACCGTTCTCTCGGCACCTCGCTAGAGGTCTCAAATCGGGAACAGGCTCGGCCTATTTAACTCCGAGACTAACTAGCTTCTGATTTCGCGAACCGCGATACTCGCTGGCTCCCGGGCGGAGTTCACTCAGAAACGGGCCGTCAATAAGCAAGTCGCTATGAGTAAGAACGAAATCTATATTGGGATCCTTTCGACCGATTAGCGCGTCGAGTGTGTAGCCGGAATAGATCGTGATATGGAGACCGTGACGTTTTAGTCTTGAAACCAGTTCTGCGACTGGACCCGGTTGATCGAATGGCTCGCCGCCGAGGATAGTCACACCGTCATGCTCGGCCCGATTTGCGACAATCTCGCTGACGATTGAATCGATAGAAACTAAGGTTCCGTTTTCACGTTCGTGGGTTTGAGGAACAAAACATCCCTGACAGCGGATTGAACATCCACTGACTTGAACCACGCTCCGTCGTCCCGGACCGTCAACCGTCGAATGATGGTAAAGACGGTAAAGCCAGATCGAGAATTTGTTCGATCCAGGCTGTTCGCTCGATGTATGGTGCGGTTGGAGGACAGGCAAGTGTTTTTTGATTTCAGCCGGCTTGGCACAGTTCAGGTTTACTCGGGGCCCTAGATCATCCGCAAGTTCGTCGACGGTTCGCGCGGGCACCTGCGAGATCTCGACGGTGACACGCCCGACATCGGGTTCCATCACAAAGACGAGTTCCTTATTCATTTGATCCTACCCTTCGTTTTGTCTGGGGCTTTATATGAAATTCAGCAGTTTTCCGGTCGGTTGTAGGTGCTCCAAGTACCTGCCTAAGCTGTTGTGCCGTTTTCTCGCATGCCGACCCCTGGATGCCATTTATCTGGGTTTCGCACTTTCCGGTTTCGGTATCGATGGTGAATTCGATTTCAGCCATGTCTCTCTCCTTAAGTCAGAATTTCACTCTGATCTTGATGGTCTTTCCAACCCGCTCTTTGACGAGAGTGCCTCCGAGTGTCTTGGCCATCTTTCGGGCCGCTGCTTCGTGATAGCTGTTCTGAAGTCTGATCACGAAGTCTTTCCCAAGACGGTAGGCAAGATCCAAATCATCGATAATGGCAACATAGCCTTTTGCGGTTTTCTGAAACCCGATATCGCCTAATAGTGACTGGCCGTTCACATCTCCACGCCGGATCACTATGTCGGCAGTTCGAGGGTTTCTTTTGTCCCAACCTTCGAGAGGAATATCGGTTCCCTGAGTAGGCGATGCGAAGCCGCATTCCACAAGGGTATCGATAAGCAATTCGCGATTCGGGAATGACTGGGATTCAAAGGTCATGTATTTGCTCATTGAAATTCTCCGTAGTTAGAGTTCATAGATCCGATCTGTGCGACTTCCGCCAAGGCCGGTATTCTCGTTTCGTGAACCTACACCCTTGATATTGTTCCGTGCCCACTTGCGGATCTCTTCGATCTTCTCGCTCATCATCTGTGCTGTAGGCGTGATGTTCTCGGCGGCTTTAATAATGTCGCGGGTTTCGGCCTGTCGGTCACCGTCAATGAAGGCTTCAAGCACTCCGTCTTGTACTGCACCTTCGATCTCCGCACCGGAAAAGTCCTCGCTTTTTTCTACGAGTTTGTCGAGATCAAAATGTTCGGCATCGAGCGCTCTTTTCTTAAGGTGGACTCGGAATATCTCCTTGCGATCCTCGGTTTCGGGAAGATCGACGAAGTGGATATACGAGAACCTACCGATCCTGAACTGCTCGGATTCGAGTTCGCGTACGTCGTTCGCGGTCGCGAAAACGAGAACGTCCTTGTTGTCCTGCATCCAGTTGAGGAGGTACGAGATCGTTCTCGCCGTTTCTCCTCCGTCCGTCTTGTTGGAAGATTTCATTCCTGAGACGGCCTTTTCGAACTCACTTATACCGAGAATGCCTTTGATCGTTCCGGCGATAGATAACGCCCGCTTTATCGACATGGCGGAAGAGCCAATTACGCCTCCGCCCTCACCCATGATCGAACCGAAGTACAAGTCGAGTAGTGCTCGGTTTGTAATGCTTGAAGCAACACGTTTACAGAGGTCCTTTCCGCATCCGGGAAGACCGACAAGCAGTATGCCTTTACACGGTTCGACGTGTCGGGCCTTTGCCCTAGGGCTGAACGTGTAAGCCGCTCTTTCAAGAATTGCCCTAAGCGATTGGTAACCACCCAAGTTGCTTGCCGGTTCCGGATGAACATACGTCAGTGAACCGCTGCCTCGAATTACGTTTTTCTTTTCCTCAAGAATGACATTGATCGAGTCCTGATTCAGACCGTTGCAACTGATGACCGCTTTCGCAACCACGTTGCTGATCTCGACTGCCGTCAGACCAAGGAGAGACTGTTGCAGCGCGTCTTGCGTCTCCTTGGTAAGGCTAATGTCGAGACCATTGGAACGCAGGTTCTCAAACTGTAGTTCGATCGAGTCTTCGATCTCGGACTCCCTCGGAAGGTCGAGTTCTATCTGCGTGACTTCCTTTTCGAGTGTTTTTAGTTCGGGAAAGTTCGGTCCTACAAAGAGAACGGTGGCTTTCGTCGACTTCAGCTTCCATGCGATCTCACGAAGTCTTCGAACGAGCAGCGGGTCCTCCTGCCCATACGGTGAGATATAAGGAGCGTAGTCACACAGCAGGAAAATACCCGTCTTCTGCTCGCTAATAAAACCAAGAAGGCTTTCGGGGTCTTCGGTGTCGCCGATCGTTTGAGGCGAGCTTAGCAGTCCCTCTTTTGGATCCGACACCTTCTGAAGACCGCTTGGACGGCTCCAGAAATAGAGAGGCTTTTCTTTATGCCTATCCTGAAAAACGAGATCGATTAACGCCTCTCTTACGCGGTCTTCCTCGAATGTATTGATCGCTATGAGCGGGTATCTGGCTCTGATCCTAATATCGAGCTCATGCAGAAACTTCCGGATGCTGTCAGCACCGGTTTCTAATTCAGACATTGTTTATTTACTGGAAGTGTTTAAGAAACTGATTGTGTGACAAGACGCCCGTTATGGCCATTTCGTCCATTGTTGCCGGTGGGTTTAGATGCCTCGGTCATTCTTTCGACCTTCTGCATCTCTTCTCTTGATGCGATGCCGTTGTCGATCTTGAACCCTAGATTTGCTAGAGCCCTGCCGACAGCACTTGTTTCACCGTTTTCGATAAAAGATGTTGTGTTTACGTACCCCTGTCCCCGGATCTCGAAGGCATGGCCGGTAGAGCTGGGTTCTGTGTCATCTCGGTTTCGATACGCTCCGGCTTTTATACACACGAAACCGCTGTCCTCGTTGAGCCTTATGATCTCGGTAACGATCCGGCCGTCGGGATACTTCTCATAGAACTCCGCTATTCGCGTATGAACCGGAATGTATTTACTCAGGTCGAAGTTTGCCATTGTTTGAATTGGGCCCGTATATCGTTGATCTAGAGTTCGAGAGCGCTTAGCCGATCTTCATCGAGCAGCTTCTTTGAATGAACGGATGTCATGCGAAGAAGATCGCCCAGAGCGGTTCGCATCTCTTCCGGCGAGCGCTGCTTGGCTTCCCGGCCCGCAGCAGTCTGCAACTGTTCAAGCACGTTTTCAAGAGATGTATCGCCCGTGAAGTTCATCAGCTGATACCATTCGCACATCTGACGTGCTCGTTTAGCCAATGAACCCGACACGAACTCCGCATCCTTCATTCGTTCCGCCATTTCCGAGGCGGAGTCGAAGATCTTCGCCGTTATCTGTGCGAATCCTTCCTTGATCGGAGATACGGCTTCTTCGGCTTCACGCTGAGCCGCCTCGATCTTCATCTCCCGGATACGCTCCTTTACTTCGCGTTCTCGCCGGGTTTCAGCAGTTACCTCATCGACCCTTATCTCTTCGATTCGGCGTCGGGCGTCGATTTCAAGATCGATCTTCGTCTGCTCAGAATTAATACGACTCGTTTCTCTTCATCAAGATATTTAATATGGGCGCCATTAATGTGAAAGAGTTCATCTACGCGGCAGCCTAAGGTGTAAGCGGCTATTAGCACCAGACGCCAGCGTTTGCGGTTTTCCGGTTTGCGCGGAAACAAGCGATCACAAGCGGCAAGCATTCGCTGAAATTCCTCGAAGGAATACTTAATACCTTTTGGTTTTTCATCGGACTTCTTGATGAGGTCCCGAAAAGGTGGAACACGAGTTTCGAGAGTATCAGCGGCGTATCGAAGTAGATGCTTCAGCCGAGCAAGGTAACGGTGCGAGGTCGTCTTCGAAAGAAAGAACTCTTGCCCGCCCTCTTTCCTCGTGTAAGGTCGGTTCAAAAGCCACTTCTTGAATTCCTTCACGCGGAGCAGATCGATGTCTTCGATCCGATCGTTGCCGAAAAACTCCTCAAGCACATCGAGCTTTTGAAACTCTTGTTTGGTACCTTTTAGTTGCCGGTCATTTTCCAAGTAGTCCCGGTAATGTTTCTCAACAAATGCCGCAAAGTTGGTACGCCCTTTAACCGAAGCGATCGTCGCCGTCTTGCCTTTCTCGGTCAGATCCGCGTACTTTTCTTCGGCCCAGCCTTTCGCGTCCCGTTTTGCGGTAAAGCCTCCCTGGGTTTTGGAATGCCACCTTCCTGACCCTTCGTCGTAGATGGCGAATATGCCTCGGTACATCTGCACCGAGCCATTCTTCCCATCCTTCTGTGCGGTGATAAAATAACCTTTCTCTTTATGGCTTTCGGCGATGTACAACTTCATAGCGTTTTCGGGGGAATTTCGGGGGGAATTTCCCGGTCTCTGGGGGGAATTTAGCGTCCTCGGCCGTCCGGGTGCGTCTTTTGGTGTCTGAATGTGTCCTCCATAACTTCTTTGTTTATAGTATGTTACAAAGACACAATGTGTCAAGCTGGGGTGGCGGAATTGGTAGACGCCCAGGACTTAAAATCCTGTGCCCTTAGGGGCGTGCGGGTTCGATTCCCGCCCTCAGCACCATCTCATTACTGATTACTTTAGGCGTGAAAATTGCCTGGGTTTAGGGAGGAGGCATTTATGAAAGTACTTTTCTTTTCCTTCTCCATTGCCATAATCGCCCTATTTTTCACGCTTACGCCAAAATTCACGGCTCAGCAAGAATCGATTTTCACAAAAGCCAAAACCATTTCGGGTGATGATTTCCCTTATTCGGGCAAAACGCCGCGGGGAGTCCGTTTTTACGCAGTCAGTCGTCCTTCACGTAAAATGCTTCAGGCTATTGACAAGGGTTTTGCCGATCTCTTCGACGTTGCCCGACGAAACGGATACGGCAAAAAATTGAAATTTAAGGAATATACGGTTTTCATAGCCCGCCCCGACCGGCTTCAATCTCCGGACGGCTCCTATTCACCGGATATTGCTGTCGGTGCCGCACAATATGCCGGCACAGTCTATGACAAGGGCGGTTTCATATATGCTGCCGGTATCGTTGTATCGAATGCGCTTTGTGCATTACTTATCCCCGAATATACCAGGGATTTCGACGCCGCTTCAAAAGTTGTTCGATTCGAGGGAGAACATATTCTTCTTTTTCACAACGACCGGCAAAAATATAATCAAACTGCTGACCACAGCCGCGGCGGGGGACATCCGATATTACAGTGAATCCGGATTCTTTCCTTTCATCAGGCAATCGTCTATGCCATTTGGTGCATCGTATCAACGATAAAGTTTAATTCCATTGCATCGAAAAGATCATTCCGGATAAAGAAACCGCATTTTTTCTTGTTTTTTGGTTTTTATTTTATATGGCATACACATTGCAAAGCTAATTTCAGCTTGGGAATGGACCATGTTTCAGGTGAGGCAAATTGTAAAATGAGAAATAGGCTTTTGCTGATACTCTCTATCTTCGCCGTTGTCATTTCAATTGCGGACAGCATCGCGGCCCAATCATCGGGTCTCTCAATGTTAAAAGCAGGAACCGCGATGCGGGTCAAACTTGAAACTGAAATCAATTCAGGTGTAAATGCTGTAAACGATACATTTATTGCCCGTTTAACCGAGCCGGTGATGAATGGCGGTAATTTGGTTTTGCCTGTCGGAACCATGCTGGAAGGTAGAATAGTTTCTGCCCGACGCGCGGGTTTTTTCAGCCGTAACGGCCGGCTCGAAATCGTTTTTGAAAAGATCTTCCCTGCCGGCCCCAAATCCAGGGAAATTTTAGCACGGCCAAGAAGTAATATTAAATTTGAATCCATGGGAACTGAGGAGAAATTAATTGCCATCACCGCACCTGTATCCGGGACGATAATTGGTGGAGCCGCCTCCGGTACCCGTGGAGCATTAATTGGTGGCGGCTTGGGTTCGCTGGCTGGTATTTTTGTGTTGTTTCGTGGCAGGGAAGCATACATTCCAACCGGACAAGCCCTGGAAATCGTTCTCGACCGTGACCTGATTTTGCCGGTGAATGATTATTAATCCCTATTATTTTTATTTGGCGAAAGCGTAATTACGCCGTCGCCATTAGTGAAAAAGCCCGGTGTGAAGGGGAGAGCGCATCGGGCTTTTTCGCGTCTTTTTGCCGTTTGCCCGTCATTATGCCAAAATAATCCTTTATTAAATATCAAATATTAAAAACAGGAAGGTTTACTAAATGGCTGGAAGACATAAAATTACGGTCGTCGGCGCCGGAAACGTCGGAGCAACGGCTGCCCATTGGATTGCCAGTAAGGAATTGGCCGATGTTGTTCTGGTAGATATCGTCGAAGGTACGCCACAAGGCAAAGCTCTGGATCTTGCTCAGGCAGCACCGATTGACGGTTTCGACGTAAAAGTGGTAGGAGCAAATTCATACGAGGCTACCGCAGGGTCGGATGTTGTCATCATCACCGCTGGCCTGCCCCGCAAACCCGGAATGAGCCGTGACGATCTATTAAAAACCAACTCCGAAATCGTTGGACAGGTAACAGATCAGGTAGTCAAATACTCTCCGGATTGTTTTATCATTGTTGTTTCCAATCCGCTTGACGCAATGGCGCAGGTCGCTTTTAGGCGTTCCGGCTTCCCGAAAAATCGTGTGATGGGCATGGCCGGTGTCCTGGATTCAGCCAGAATGCGGTGTTTTCTGGCCGAGGCCTTGAATGTCTCGGTAGAAAATGTAACCGCATTTGTCCTCGGTGGTCATGGAGATACAATGGTCCCGCTTCCAAGGTATTCTACCTGCGCCGGAATTCCGGTAACGGAATTGCTTCCCAAAGATCAACTTGATGCCATCATCTCCCGGACCGCAAACGGCGGTGCCGAAATTGTCGGTTTGCTTAAAACAGGGTCAGCATTTTATGCCCCGAGTCTTGGTGCCGTCGAGATGGCAGAGGCCATCCTTAAAGACAAGAAAAAAATCCTGCCTTGTGCAGTTTATCTTGAGGGAGAATACGGCATCAGCAATCTTTTTGTTGGTGTACCTGTCAAGCTTGGTAAAAACGGCGTCGAACAGATCATTGAAATAAATTTGACCAATGAGGAACGTGCCGCACTGCATAAGAGCGCTGCCGCTGTTCAGGAACTCGTTGACGTACTTGGAATTTAGACAGTTATTTACTTAATCTGTTTCATTTGACAGGCCTGCAATCGCGCGGGCCTGTCTTTTTTGTCATTAAATAGCCAGGATTCCATTACTAACGGTCAAATTCGTTCACCATGACCAAACCGGTCAGTCAAAATGACCGATTTATAAAACAATCGAAACAGGCAAATCACCATAAACCATTTATTTAGTTAATTTAGCGGAGTGGCACACGGATTGAAGAGTAATTCCTCCGGGTAAAGGTGTCTTCACCCACATCGGTCCTCATTGCCGATACCACCAAAAGGAGCAAATCTATGATGATCTTAAAACGCACCGGCCTAATCAAAAAGGCACTCTCACTGGCGTTGTTTGCCGCTTTATTATTCCCGCAAGCCGCTCTTACGGCTGTTTTAGCGGCAAATGAAGGTCGAACGTATAGTCTGCCATCTGTCACAACAGCAGAAGATTTCACGGCGAATTTATCTGAAATGGCAAGAAACGGACGTCTGGCACGAAATGACAGTCTCCGCTCGCAAGCCGCTCGCCTGGTGAATTTAATCCGGGATAAAAATCCGAAAATTCCTCTCCTGGTAACGGATGACAGAGGGCTTTCAATAGAAATTGTAGAACAGACCGCACTGGCTCTTTCTCAGCAGAATAATTCAAACGGCCAAAGAGATTTTGATGTACTACGATTTGATACGGCTTCGGCCTTTTCCAAATACCGCTCACTGGCCGGTTCACGCAACGCTTTTAATTCACTCATAAATGCACAAACAAATTCAAGGCAATTAGTTGTCTTTGTTGATGATTTAACATTATTTTTGGATCGCGACGGGCTTGCACCGGAAATATCCGCAGCAAATCAGAATCAATCATTACGATTGATTGCTGCAATTTCTCTGGCAGCATTTCAAGCATTGTCACAAAATGCGGAGATCCGGGATCGGTTTACGACGATTTTTGCGGATGATTCCGAATCCAATCTTTCAGAACTAAGTAAGTCCAATAAATACAATGGTTATCGTGGGGAAAGCATTTCTCCGGATTTGAAGGAACTACTCGTTTCAAACCCGGAAAAGCGTTTGAATCTGGTGCTTCAGGCAAAAGATGCCACATCTCCCGAACTCAGACGCCTGCTTGTATTAGGCGGAGCGAAAATAATCGCCAAAATCGGTAATGACGATACTTTGATTATCAATGCTCCGGTCGGCCTTGTCAGCAAATTATCTTCCCGCGGTTTGCTCAACTATGTTTCACCCGATCGCCAGACGCTTCGCGCAGGTCATGTAGAAACTACGACAGGAGCTTCTGTATCACGTAGTCTGCAATCCCCGGTTCGTGCCAATGATAGTCAACTTGACGGAAGCGGTATCGGCATCGCGATTCTCGATTCAGGACTGGATCAGAATCACAACGGTTTCAAAGATTCCAATGGCAATTCACGCATACGAGCCTCCGTCAATTTTACAGATGGTGGCAGCGGTGATGTATTCGGCCACGGAACCCACGTTGCGGGCCTTGCTGCGGGCAATTCGGGCATTCGCGGTGGTGCTTTCCGCGGAATTGCTCCGGACGCAAATCTGATCAGTGTTAAAGTATTAAATGACAGCGGAGTCGGGCAGACATCCTGGCTCTTGCAAGGCCTTGATTGGGTTTTGCAAAACAGTCAGCGTTACAACATCCGTGTCGTAAACCTGTCACTGGGAACGCTCGCAGTTGACAGCTGGCGAAATGATCCTATTTGCGTCAAAGTTAAGGAATTGACCGATGCAGGATTGGTCGTCATTGCCGCGGCCGGAAACCTCGGACGCACTTCTGATGGCCGAAAAGTTTACGGCAGTATTCATTCACCGGGAATAAGCCCTTATGTAATTACGGTCGGGGCATCCAATTCATACGGTTCGGATAACCGTGCTGATGATTCGATAACAACCTACAGTTCACGCGGTCCGACGCGGGGTTTTTATACAACCGCGTCCGGCAGAAGAGTCTATGACAACATAATTAAACCGGATCTGGTTGCGCCCGGAAACAAATTGATATCGCACCGCTCTTCACAAGCGTCATTATCCGCAAACGATGAGCGCATTTTATCCCGACAGGAAGGCGAAACTGAAAATGACGCAATGATGTATCAAAGCGGTACTTCCATGTCAGCTCCGATTGTTTCGGGAGCCGCAGCCCTGTTGCTTGAGGCCAATCCACGACTGACGCCCGGAATGGTGCGGATGTTGCTGCAATATTCAGCTCAACCGATCCCTGGGGCAAATCCTTTTGAACAGGGGGCAGGCGAACTAAATATCGAAGGCGCAATAAGGTTAGCCCTGACACTTCGTAAAGACGTAAATTTCGCTACAGCCTCAAACGGATCCACGATAGTCAATGCCGGAATCTCTCTTCCGGCTCCGCAATCCAACTTTGCTGACAGTTCGTTTGTATGGTCACAGCAAATTATTGCCGAATATGCATTTGTCCATGGCAACGCCCTCGTTCTGCAACAACAGACAGTTTATCGTCCGGGTAAAAAATTCAGTGACGGCCTGCTTTATTTCAATGGCCGGATGGGCCTGATTGCGTCACAGTATTCGGGCAATCTATCGCTGGGAACTTCGATAAACTCCTCTGACGGCGGGGCATTGGGAAGCGGACAGGCGTTGTTCTCAACCGGTGTACTGATTGGCGATGGCGTATTGATCGGCGACGGCGTCCTGATAGGTGACGGCGTGCTTATCGGCGACAGTCAGGCTAGAGGCGATGGGGTACTGATTGGTGACTCCGATGGAGTATTAATCGGTGACGGCGTGCTGATTGGTGACGGTGTTCTGATTGGTGACGGCGTGCTTATCGGCGACAGCAGCATCAATGCAGACGGCGTGCTGATTGGTGACGGTGTACTGATAGGCGATGGTGTCTTGATCGGCGATGGAGTATTAATCGGTGACGGCGTGCTGATTGGTGACGGTGTCCTGATCGGAGATGGTGTTCTGATAGGCGATTGAACAGCATCCTGTTGCTGAAGTTGAAACAATGTAAATAAAACAAAAGCCGCTCGTCAATTACTGCGGGCGGCTTTATTATTTGGTTGTTAACATTAAACCGGGCTATTCATCAAGCCAACCGAAAAGAGCGTTTAGTGTTATATCACGGTTTGTTTCATAGATCGCTTTGGTCAATGGAAGATTCATCGGGCAGACTTTAACGCAATTTTGTGCATTTCCACAGGAGGTGATGCCATCATCGTCCATCAAACCGTTAAGGCGTTCTTCGATCGTTGTCTTGCCGACCGGATGCATGTTAAACAGGCGTGCCTGGGCAATCGCCTGTGGGCCAATGTAATTACCGTCGCCATACTGTGGACAGGCTTCCAGACAGCATCCACAGGTCATACAGCGTGATAATGCATATCGTTGCTGTGCCAGCTCATTTGGAATATGCGGCCCAGGCCCTAGAGGGTAAGTCCCATCAAGTTCGATCCATGCATGTACGCGTTTGAGGTGTTCGAACATTTCGGAGCGATCTACCTTGAGATCCCGAATATTAGGAAACTTGGACATCGGCTGTAGAGTAATCGTGTCGCTGCCGGAAGCCAGCAGAAGGTCGTCAACCAGAGCAGAACAGGATTGCCTTACGCGGCCGTCAATGACCATTGTACAAATACCGCAGACCTGTTCCAGACAGGACATATCCCAAACCGGAGGAGTTGTTTTCTTCCCCTCTACGGTTACAGGGTTTTTCCTAATCTCCATCAGGGCGGAAATGACATTGAGATTTCGCCGATACTGAAGTTCAAAGGTCTCCCAGTAAATCGGAGCGCCGTCGCGTTCGCGCCGCTGTATTTTGAATTTTACTGTGGATGGAGGATTCTCTAACCTCTTTTTTGTATGATAGCCGTTTGCTGCCGTCATTGTTCTCCTGCAAATGAAACCTGTTTATTGCTTTTCTACTTTGCTGCCTTTCCTTTGGAATAATCTCTTTTGCGCGGTGTAATTAGCGATACATCAACGGGTTCATAGCTGAAGACCGGGGCTTCGTCTGAAAATTCAGCGATTGTGGTCTTCAACCATTCCTCGTCATTACGCTCCGGAAATTCCGGCTTGTAGTGGGCACCGCGCGATTCGTTGCGGTTAAGGGCACCCAGCGTAATGACCCGTGCAAGCTGGAGCATATTCCAGAGCTGCCGTGCATGAGGAACAGCCTGCGTAGCCCAGAGGTTTGAATCATTTATCGAAATATGCTTAAACCGATCCATAAGCTCCAGAAGCTTATCGTCGGTTGCCTTAAGCCTGTCGTTATAACGTACAACGGTAACATTGTCCGTCATAACTTTCCCTAGTTCCTCATGAATCTTGTACTGATTTTCGGTTCCGCTGCTTTTTATGATGGAATCATTTATTTCCTGCTGCTTACGGACTTCGTCTTCATAAATCGCACCGGAATCGGCATCACCGCGAACTACATTTTTGGCATAATCGATGGCAGCGGGAGCTGCAGTAAAACCGCCGTAAACGCAGGAAACGAGCGAATTTGCACCGAGCCGGTTTGCACCATGGATCGAGTAGTCACATTCGCCGGCGGCAAAAAGCCCCGGGATATTTGTCCTCTGTTCATAGTCAACCCAAAGCCCGCCCATTGAATAATGAACTCCCGGGAAAATACGCATCGGAACATAGCGTGGATCATCGCCGACAAACATCTCGTAAATTTCCAGAATTGCTCCCAATTTACGAGTCAGTGTCTCGGCAGGTATATGTGTCAAATCAAGATATACCTGATTTTGCCCTCCGACACCGTATCCATCGAGACAGACCTGGAATATTTCCCGTGTCGCAATGTCGCGCGGTACAAGATTTCCGTATGCCGGGTATTTTTCTTCGAGGAAATACCAACGTTCACTTTCGGGAATATCGCTTGGGTTTCGTGTGTCGCCGGGTTTTTTCGGCACCCAGACGCGTCCGCCTTCGCCTCTTGCCGACTCACTCATCAGACGAAGTTTGTCCTCGCCCGGAATTGATGTCGGGTGAACCTGGATAAATTCACCATTTGCATACTTTGCACCTTGTTGATAACAGGCGGAGACCGCGGAGCCGGTACAAGTCTGCGAATTGGTCGATTTGCCGAAAATTAATCCCGGCCCGCCGGTTGCCATAATTACTGCATCAGCCTTAAATGCTTTCAATTCAAGCGATTGAAGGTTCATTGCGACCAGTCCGCGGCAGACCCGATTTCCATCCAGGATCAGCGAAAGCATCTCCCAACCTTCATATTTCGTAACTTTTCCGGCAGACTCCCACTTGCGGACCTGTTCATCCAATGCATAAAGCAATTGTTGGCCGGTAGATGCTCCGGCAAATGCCGTTCGGTGATGAAGCGTTCCGCCAAAACGACGGAAATCAAGCAGTCCCTCGTTTGTACGCGAAAAAGGGACACCCATTCGGTCAAAGAGATATATGATCTCCGGCGCCATGTCACACATTCTCTTTACGGGAGGTTGGTTAGCAAGAAAATCGCCTCCGTAAACTGTATCGTCAAGGTGTTTTGCCGGCGAATCTCCTTCGCCTTTAGTATTGACCGCACCGTTAATTCCGCCTTGGGCGCAGACAGAGTGAGAACGCTTGACCGGTACAACGGAGATCAGATCCACGTCATAGCCGGCTTCTGCAATCTTCATTGCCGCTGCTAAACCTGCCAGGCCGCCGCCGACAATCGCAATCTTTAACTGATTAGATGACATAATACAAGTTTTTCGCCAGAATAACTATAAACGCTTGATTTCCAATGGTTTAGCTGGTTTTGCCGCCTCGCCGCACAAAGCCTGCGGGAAAACGCCGCATGGACGTACAAACGAAACGGCAGCATTTGTACCGACAAGAAACAAAATTGCAGCCAGTGCATAGGATGCATACAGACTCAAACGCTGTGCCTTTTCGCCGATTACAATGCCCCAATCGACTGCAAACAACCAAAAACCATAGGCCAGGTGCCAGGCCGTCGCGCCAACACCTAATATGTAAATAATTAGAATCAAAGGATTTGCGAATTCACCCGAGACAATATCGAAAGCCAGATTAGCATTGCCGGCCACCGGAGTCATATTCAAGCCCGGGATCAATCCGAAACGTAAATTCAAAACATGAAAAAAGATAAAAAAGAAAAGAAAAACTCCGGTAATCCTCTGGAAAAGGTAAAACCAGTTTCGGGCGTAACCATACTGAAAAACATTAGGACGGGCCTCAGACGAAATCATTACGCCATAAACCGAATGGAAAATTAGCGGGATAAAGATACCGAATATCTCGATAAATAAAAGATAAGGAATATCGTGAATATCCTGCACGGCCTTTTCGAAGACGGCCTCACCGTTCATCGCCTTCGAATTGGTAAACATGTGCGCAAAAAAGAAAAGCCCGAGCGGAACTATTCCGCTTAACTGGTGAAGCTTGCGCAACAGAAACGTTCTGCTGAATTTTATCGCCATTTTCGTCCGCTTATCTGATTTCGTTTCTAATTTCTAAAATTTTACGGCGATCTGCCGTTTTCGGCAATTCCCGACAGCTGCTTTTATGGTATCGTATTTATGATATTAGTAAAAATGAATTCTCCTTTATTCATATATAAGTATTCAACCGGGAGGGCATTATATGCATATTGAAACTCTTAAGATTTTTTGTGATCTTGTTGATTTACAGAGCTTCTCCCTGGCTGCAGAAAGAAATTTTATTACTCAATCCGCCGTAAGTCAGCAAATCCGCTCACTGGAAGAACGTTTTAAGCGAAAACTTGTTGAGCGTGTCCGCGGGCGACGCGACGTTACGCTGACTCCTGCCGGTGAAGTTTTTTATCGCGAGGCACGCAACGTACTCTCGGCTTATGATCAGCTTCAAGAAAGCCTTCGCGGACTTGTTGGTAAAGTCGGCGGTACTGTAAAGGTTGCCTGCACTTACAGCGTTGGCCTGCACGAAATGCCTCAAAAGGTCGGAGAATTCATGTCCAGATTCCCGGCTGCCCGTATTGATCTTGAATATTCACGGGCTACGCGCGTCGTGCGCGATGTGCTTAACGGGTCGGTGGAACTCGGCATACTTGCATTTCCCGAAGCGAAACGCGGATTGACCATACGTGAAATGCCAAGCGACAGACTGGTTCTGGTGTGCCAGCCGGACCATAAATTTGCCAACCGGACACAATTGAAAACAAAAGAATTAGCCGGCGCCGAATTTGTACATTTCGAGCGCGACACGCCGACACGAAAAGCAACGGATCGAATGTTGAGGAGCGCCGGAATTGAGGTAAAAAAAGTTGCGGAGTTTGATAATATTGAAACCATAAAACGTGCGGTAGAGGTAGGTTTCGGCGTTGCAATCCTTCCATTGCCCTCCGTCATAGAAGAGCAAAAAGATGGCCGCCTTGCCGTCGTTAAACTTGCAGAAAAAGAATGGGTGCGTCCGGTTGGCATTATTCATCGTTCGGATAAGGCCCTCTCGGTTGCTGCCAAAAAATTCATTGAATTACTGGAGAAAAAAACTGCTGAGTAAATGGATAGAATGATGGAAGGCGACAAGGGGTACCGGATTTATTTTGAAGACCGTGGAGATTATCTTTTTGTAAGGATCGAAGGTGAATATGACAGTGTGACCATATCAAACAGTTATTGGCGGGAAATTGGTGAAAAGTGCGAAGAACTAAAACCCAGGCGTCTGTTCGTTGAAGAAGATCTCAGGCAACAGGTAGATTCGGTAGCGGACATTTACCAGGTTGCAAGCGAGATTTTCCACCGATCATTAATCGGTATAAAAATCGCTTTTTTCGATACACAGCCCGACCACCATCAAAAAAACATTTTTGCCGAGCTAGTAGCGCGCAACATGGGGCTTAATGTAAGAATTTTCGATAATAAGGATGCCGCGATGGATTGGCTCATGTCCGAACAGTAAAATTCCTTCCAATGAACCCTGAAGATTCAAAAGTTTTTATTAGAATTGTCGTCATATGCATATTGGCGGGATTTTTAGGCTGGGAACGGGAATCTACAGGAAAGGCTGCCGGAATGCGGACGCACATACTTGTCGGGGTAGCCGCTGTTTTATTTACCGCGATTGGCGAATTTATGGCCGTCTCGTTTCGTCAATACGGCGACCACGTACGTTTTGATGCAGCCGGTCTGGTTGGCGCCATTGTATCCGGCATCAGTTTCTTAGGCGCAGGAATGATTTTCTTCAAACGAAACTCCGGAGATATCAAGGGGTTAACAACAGCAGCCGGTATCGTTACAACTGCTGCGATTGGAATCCTGGTCGGGCTTGACAGGTTTTTTCTTGCGGCGGGAAGTACTGCAATAGTTTTCGCTGTGTTAAGGTTTGTCAATATTCTGGAATACAGGATGTTTAAAGCAAAGATTGACAAACCGACGGAAGTCCTGAAAGAAAACGACAATAAAGACGAATCCTGAATACCACCGCTTGATTTAAGGTTATACGAAGGCAATCAATGCCCTGTCGGATTTGCTGAAATGGTTCAATCCAGGCTGATTACAGAAATTGACTGAACACCGCCGATATTATTAAGCGATGATTTGAGCATTGGGATAAGTCCTTCCGTCTCCATATATTCGCGGCCCAGAAGACGGCGGAATCGCTTTTCCGTATTCTCACCGGCTGCTTCGCGCAGAATGCCGCGGAAAAGAGCCGAAACAAGCTCGGGGGCAAACTGCTTGCCTGCATTTCGCGTAAGATCGTCAAAAACCTCCTTCGGCGGACGCCGACGCTTGTACGGTCTGTCTGTCGTCATCGCATCGAAAGAATCAGCCAGATTGACAATTTTTGCAATATACGGGATTTCCCTGTCATAGAGTCCTTCCGGATATCCGCGGCCATCCAATCTTTCATGATGGTATTTTGCCGCAAGCGGCACATCGGAATAAGGATGATGGATTGGTAACAGGATCTCGTATCCAACGCTGGGATGCCGGTTCAATTCGCTGGACTCTTTTGCGTTGATACGGTAAGGCGCGTTAATGATCTTGCGTTCGACGGTGAGTTTACCGACATCGTGTAAATAACCCGCGACAGCGGCTCCTTCAACCTCATCATCCGACCAGCCCAGTTCGGAGGCAATGATTTCCGTGTATTTCCCGACCCGGACCGAGTGGCCCTCTGTATATTTATCTTTTGAATCAATGGCTGCGGCAAATGCCCTGACCGTATCCTTGTAAGTCAGCCGCATTTCGTCATAAAGCTTGCGGTTTTCTTCTGCTTTTCGCTCGAGTTCCGCCAAAAGCATCCGATGCGATATTGCCACGCCGATATGACGGGACATTGCCCGGATAATTTCCCTGTCGTAACTGTTATAGGCTTCGCCCGATGCTTTTTCCCCGAGGAAAACGGCTCCGAGCATTTCGCCCCGAATTACCAGTGGAACGACAAGCTCCACTTTTGCGTTTTCAAGACTTCGGTCATAGACCTGAAAAAAAGGCAAGACTTTCGCCTGTGAGACCTCGATCGGATAGGTGCCGTTTTGCCGGAATTGGCGTTCATCCTCATAACATAATCCCAAAGCAAGCGGAAACTCTTCGCCAAGACCCCTGATCGCGATCATTGTCATTTCGCTCTCATAGCGCGAATATCGGGCGATGCCGCCGCGCATTATCCCGAGCGAACCAAGCAAGAGGTGCAAGGAAGTTTTTATTGTGTCCTGAAAGTTGTTCTTGTCCGCTATCTCGGCACCGGCATCCGCCAATGCGCCGAAGGCATGAATCATTTTGCTGCGATTGTCAGCAATTTTACGAATGTTTGATGATTTGATGTCCTGAATTCTCAAGCTGCTAATAATTGGCCGAATTGAAAGGTTATAAAGTTAACCTTTGCGGCCTTATCTTCCTAATTTGTTCTTTGTTTTAATTCCACATGGCGGGAAAGCCCAAGCATTTCGAACAGTTCAGCCGTATGTTCATTTACATCGGAAAAGATGACACGCGCTCCCGCTCCCGCCGCGGCGTCAATCACTCCGGTCAATATGGAAATACCGATACTGTTAACTATTTCAGTCCTTGAAAAATTAACTATTATCTCTTGTGCTCCCTCGCTCAATCGGCGACGGCATTCTCTTTCCAACGATTCGCCCGCCAGTTTGTTGAGATAATCACCGGCAAAAATTACCGCCTGTCTTTCACTACCGGATGCAGCCTCTTCGGGCTGTTTATTTGCAAATGGCTCTACAGACGTCTGCCAAAGGCCTTCGGAGCTGTTGCTCACACTGTTTTTTCCTCAATTTTTATGGAATGGAACCGGCAAGAATCCTTACCTGCAGTAATGTTTAACACAAACAAAGCAAGAATACAACAGCAAAATCAATCCGGATTGACGGCAAACTTGGTCATCCGAATCCGAGTGCCGTCGTCAGTTTCCTCAATCCGGACTTCGTCCATAAGCCTTCGCATTAATTCAAGCCCCCAGCCCCGGCGTTTTGCCCGCTCGCTGCCGTTAGCTGCAGGGCTGACATCTGTCAACCTTATCCCGCGATTTGATATCGTAACGGTAAATTTGCGGTCATCCACGTCGAACCGTTGATAAATTTTTCTATCCGGGCTCAGCGAATGCTCTGCGGCATTGATAAATGCCTCGATAAGTGCCGTTTTGATCTGATTGATAGATTTAGGATCATAGTTATGTTTTTTTGCAAGTTCTTCGACAATTCCGGCGGCTATCAACTCTGCGTTTTCATCCATCGGAATCGTTATTTCTACATGCTCGCCTGTATCTGCCCGGGCTTCCGGCTGCACGAATTCGCCGCGTAAAAAGCGTCGCAGCAATTCAGCCTGCCGCCGTGAAGATCCAACGGCTCCGCGAGCCTTCATAGCTGCCAAAGCATCGGGAGTAAAGCCTTCGGTTGCAACAAGCCAAATACGATATTCAGGCAAATCGCACATTAATGCGGCCATTTCCAGCCTGTCACACCAAAACTCGGCGTGTTCGCGGTCGATTTCAGTTTTTGAATTGATTTCTGCAGCAATCCAGATTTCATCGCTGCGGGTTTCCGGATTTGAACGAAAACCAAACCCTACTGCACATTTTTCACGGGCAAGGGACCGCGCAATGGGTGGATAAATATCCTGCGTAGCAGTTGAGAAAGCGATCGTAGGAAGAGAAATAAAAGGTTCGTTCCTGATTTCTCTGATAATTTCGTCATCCGGTGCGCCTTTAAATTCTGCCGCAAAGCGGCCGTAATCGATCAATGCCTCAGGTACTTCCCTTCGGAGCGAAAAATCTTCGAGCAATCCGCGTAAATTAAGAGAGTGAATCGCCTTGTAACGTGCTGCCAGCAATCCCGGAGCCTCATCGATTTTTCTTAAAACAGTCTTGCCCAAAAGCAGCGCCCGATTTTCTCCGGACACTTCCAATCGGTACCTGGCAAACAGACGGTCTTTTTGCGGAGAGTGTCCGGCCGGAAGTCTTAATTTTCCGGCATCCGTAACGAAAAATTCCGATTCGTTTAGTCTGGAAAAAAGCTTTTCTGTTCTTTTCCTGCCAAATCCAAACCGCTCAACCGCAGATTCTACGGTGAGTGCATTTAAATCACTTTCCGACAACTGCGAAGCAATTTCCAGCACCATTCGGACTTCTTCGGGATCGCTTGACGCATAGTTTAGGCGGCGGTCAATCACCTTTGCACATCGGCCGCCAAAAATTTCTTCTACGTAGTGGAACTGAGTGTTTTTGAAATCGGACAACGACTTGCCCAGTTCATTCGCGCCACGGAAAAATGCCTCAATCAGGCGAAGATCTCCCTGAAACTGTTCAGCAACAAGATCACGAACCTCATCCGAAAGATTGTAACCAAAGCGGTTTGAAATGACAGACGTTGCTTTGGCGGAGTCCGTGAAATCAAGCGGCGCGATTGCGGTTGCCGGCAATTCGCTTGCATTGTACAGAAATCTTCTATAGCCGGCTGCGATAAAACGTACGCCGTTACGATTTAGTGAGTCGAAAAGTGATTCGAAAACTGTTTGCCCGTGGTTGCGGGCAAACAGGTGTACGTCATCAAGCAGCAGAGAAATCTCCAATCCGGCCGCATTTGCACGGGCAGCGGCATCAAATGATCGGGACAGGACTTCCAATGTCGCAAGTTCTCCGGCATCTCCATCAACGGTTGAAAATTTCGGCGAATGAAACCTCCACAGACCGCGGAATAAAGCAGCCTCTTTTGCAGGAGCAATCTTGAGGGCCTCTTCAATGGAAATTCCCGCACGAAGAAGTTTCGGATCCGAGATTAAATATGCAACGGATTGCGTTATCAGCGATTTAATGAATCGCGCAGCCAATTGCTCCGCAGAGCCCGTACCGGCAAAGGAAAAATAAACGGGAATGACAGTCTTCTCGACAAAGAAAAGACGATCGAAAGAGCGAAAAAGCAGTTCACTGGCACCTGAGCCGGGAGCCGCTAAAAGTGCCAGCCCGCCCGAACCCGTAGTCAAATAACCGATAGCCGCAGACAGAACCGCCTCACGGCCAATAAAATGGTTGTCCCGATAGCATCTGGAAAGCCCTTCTTTTCTTGCTCCTGTTGACATTCAATGCACGTTATTGCCCAGCGGATCACCATTTCCGTCGAAAACACGAACCATGTTACGCCCAAGCTCTTTAGCCTGATATAAAGCCCTGTCCGCAGCCCAAATTAAATCATCAGGCGTACTGATATCCGGGCCGCTCGATGCTATTCCTATACTGGCCGTCACCCGCCGATGAGGAAAGGAACATCTCTCGATCTGACGACGGATCCTTTCCGCTATCTGAACAGCCTCCTCAACCGTGGTCTGCGGCAAAAGCACGGCAAATTCTTCACCCCCATAACGGGCAGCAACGTCCGCGCCGCGGAGATTTTCCTTCAATATTCCCGCGACTATTCGAAGAGCTTCATCTCCGGCCGGATGTCCAAAAGTATCATTGTACGATTTAAATCTATCGACATCTATCATCATCAACGTCATCGGAAAGCGGTGACGTTTAGATCTGTTGAGTTCTTCAGCAAGCCTGTTCTGTAAATAGCGGCGATTGAGCAACCCCGTCAAAGGGTCAGTAACCGAAAGCTGTTCAAATTCACCTGCTTTGCTTTTCAACGCCGTTCTGTCGATGGCCACGGCAATCTGTGGCGCAATAGCGTTGAGAAGTTCGAGGTCTGTCTCACCGAAAGCCTCGCCCGTTGCCTTGTCTGTAAAA